>Ga0222652_1000201_pt1 | contig 30341 bp, 26 predicted proteins | sample AntAcemetagen371_FD_179803 | JGI IMG/M metagenome (GOLD analysis project Ga0222652, IMG submission 179803) | Saline water microbial communities from Ace Lake, Antarctica - #371 | ecosystem: Environmental > Aquatic > Non-marine Saline and Alkaline > Saline | place: Antarctica: Ace Lake... | reverse complement strand
GCTGTCTCGGCTGTCTCGGCTGTCTCGGCTGTCTCGGCTTTCTCGGCCGCTTCGGCTTTCTCGGCTGCTTCGGCTTTCTCAGCTTTCTCAGCCCTTTCAGCTTCTCTGGCCTGATCGGAAGCTGCCTTGGCTTCAGCCGCAGCAGATCGTGCAGAGTCGCGTTCTTTTTCTTCGCGCTCAGCTTTCATGATCAGGGATTCTTCAGCATCGGCCTCTTCGCGAACAATAACCAGGTTACGCAGCACAGCATCGTTGTAACGGAAGTTTGTAGTCAGCTCTTCCAGAGCTTCCTTGGTGCATTCCACGTTAAGCATAACGTAATGCGCCTTGTGGATTTTTTGAATTGGGAAAGCGAGTTGGCGACGGCCCCAATCTTCGACTCGGTGCACTGAACCCTTGTCGTCGGTAATAGCCTTACTATAGCGCTCGATCATAGCCGGCACTTGCTCACTCTGGTCCGGGTGGACCACGAACACGATCTCGTAATGTCTCATTGTCTCTCCTCGTGGATTAAATAGCCTCCCATCAACCAGGTTTGGTGTGGTGAGGCAAGGAGCCGAGACAGGCAAGTGCTTTCCCTTTCGGGAAAAGTTCCCACCCATCTCAGGGGCGCGCGATTCTAGGCGTTTGCCGGATCTTTTGCAATAGAAAGCGGAAAAGAAATGGGGCGGGAGCCAGGGTAAGTTCTACTCTGGCTTCAGTTTTTGGTTAATTTTCGTTTTCAATCCCGGCTTTCCTGGGAGCAAAAGTTGTTGTTGCGTTGGCGCAGTGCCTCATACAACACGACACCAGTTGCCACGGATACATTGAGGCTTTCCACAGATCCACGCATGGGAATTCGGATCAGGTAGTCGCAGCACTCACGGGTTAATCGACGCAAACCACGATCTTCACTACCCATCACCAGTGCAATCGGAGCGGTCAAATCAATATCCCACATAGTTTGTTCAGCTTCACCTGCGGCACCGCAAATCCAGAAACCGTTTTTCTGAAGTTTTTGCAAGACTCGACTGAGATTGGTTACCAGCACAAAAGGGACAGAATCCGCTGCGCCACTAGCCACCTTGCGTGCAACGGGCGTCAGCCCGGCAGACTTGTCCCGCGGAGCAATTACGGCGTCCACACCAGCAGCATCGGCACTGCGCAGACAGGCACCCAGATTGTGCGGATCAGTAATTCCGTCAAGTACAAGCACCAAAGGAGGGTAATCAAGGGTAGCCAAAAAATCGATCACCCATTTTTCATCATATATCTTGCCCTTGTCAGCTTTGAGAATGCAGCCTTGGTGGCGCTCCTGATTCGCATAGGCATCCATCTCGCAGGACGTCATTCGTACAACTGGCACATCATTGCGCTGGGCGAGACTGATGGTTTTTAACAAGCGCTGGTCATTGCGGCCCTCAACGACCATAAGTTCGTGGGCGCGCTCCGGTCTTGTTTTCAATAGGGCTTGCACTGCGTGAAAACCGATAACCAGGTCCGTCGTTATGTCTAAGGTCATTGTCCCCTGCGACTCTTTTTGCTTTGGCGTGATTCCGCTTTTTTCACACTGGTTTTACGTGTTTTTTTATCTTTTCGGGGACCACGCTTTTTGTTGGATTTTGCTCCATCTGACAAAGAGCTATCAAGAGTTCGATTGGAAAGCGCTCGGCTCTTTCGGCCGGAATGCCCGTTTTCCGATTCCTGAACGTTATTCCCTCTTTGACCTGAGTTGTCGGTTGAATTGGTCAACTCAAAATCTATCTTGCGTTCATCAAGATCTACTCTGGCAACCTGCACCATTGCCTTGTCTCCAGTCTTGAATGTACGCTTTGTTTTTTCTCCAATCAACATCCGGTTGGCTGAATCGTACTCATAGTAATCATTGGGCAAGTTGGTAATGTGCACCAGCCCGTCGATATAGAGGTCCTCCAGCTCCACAAACAAGCCAAATGGGGTCACTGTGGAAATCACGCCCATAAAGCTGTCACCCACATGTTTTTGCAGATATTCACATTTAAGCCACTGGATAACGTCTCTGGTGGCATCCTCGGCTCGACGTTCAAAGGCTGAGGAAGTTTGCCCAAAGGCTTCCATTGCTTCCAGGTTGTAAGGGTAGCTTCGTTTCGCTGGCACAGTAGTCGTACCTTCAACACGGCGTACGTGAACAGATTTTTTGCCGGAACGGATGACCGAACGAATCGCTCTGTGAACCAGCAAATCCGGATAGCGCCGAATCGGTGAAGTAAAGTGGGCGTAGGCCTCATAGGCCAGGCCAAAATGCCCCTTGTTTTCAGGTTGATACACGGCCTGCTGTTGGCTTCGCAAGATTTGCATCTGTATCAGGTGTTTGTCAGACCGGTCGCCCATCGCTTCACCCAACTTAAGAAAGTCGGCCGTGGCCGGCTGCTCTCCGCCACCCAGCCAAAGACCCTGCTCAGACAGATAGCTGCGCAGCGCCTCCAGTTTTTCGTTAGCTGGGGGCAAATGCACCCGAAACAGCCCCGTAACTTTATTCTGGATTAAAAACTGTGCGGCACAAATATTGGCACAGAGCATGCATTCTTCGATTAGTTTGTGAGCGTCGTTGCGCACCACCGGAACAATACGATCGATCTTTCGGTCTGAATTAAATTCAAAACGCACCTCAACGCTTTCGAACTCCATGGCACCGCGTTTTTGACGTGCCCGGAAAAGCACCTTGTAGAGCGCTTGCAGCTCGTCAATCTGCCGGCATAGCTCACCGAGCCTGTCGCGTTCGGGAGTCTGTTCCTGGCCGCGCTCGGATAACACCGCAGCGACTCTTGTATAGGTCAGGCGTTCATGTGAGCGAATTACGGCTTCGGAAAAGCGGAAATCCACAATGCCGCCTTTACTATCAATCTTTATTTCACTGACCAGGGCCAGGCGATCCACTTTCGGATTGAGTGAGCAAAGCCCGTTGGACAGCACTTCGGGCAACATGGGAACTACATAATCGGGAAAATAGACGGAGGTTCCACGCTCCTGCGCTTCCTGATCCAGAGCCGAACCCGGTTTTACATAGTGGGATACATCCGCAATTGCCACACAAAGTTTCCAGCCTTTGCCGTCACGCTCGACATAGACTGCATCATCAAAGTCACGCGCATCTTCACCATCAATCGTCACAAATGGCAATTTGCGCATATCGACCCGATGCTTTTTATCGCCCGGGCTGACTGTCGCACCAAGAGCATCTGCCTCATCTTCAACAGCATCAGGCCACTCATGGGGAATACCGAACTCGCGCAGAGCCACCTGGATTTCCATACCCGCGGAAAGCTCATCCCCCAGGATTTCCTTAATCTTCCCAATTGCTGGAGAAAAATCTCCCGGCTGCTCGATAATTTCCACGACGACCATTTGGCCCGTCGCGGCCCCGGCACTATGTTTTTTGGAAATCTGGATATCGTGATTAATCCGACTGTTATTGGGCTTTACATAACCGAGGTCATGCTCATCATTAAAACGTCCGACCAGTTCCCGGGTGTTGCGCTCAATAATATTGATGATTCGGCCCTGTACTCGTCCTTTGCGATCGGTGGCGCCTGTGCGCACCTCGACGATATCCCCCGGAAATACCCGCCGCATGTCCTGTTTGTCCAGCGACACTCTTTCACGGTTTTCGAGTTCTACATACCCGTATCCGTCATTAAGCGCCCGCACAGGGCCGATCTGTTGATTGGTTTCAGAAGGAAGTTTTTTTGACAAGTTGAAGCTGCGAATTTGGAATTTCCGCACATTGTATAGGGATTTCTAGAGACAAACAGATGGCTGCAAAAGAATCTCGCAAACTAATTTCATTTGTTCGCTCGATATCGCACCCGAGGCAACCGAAGATCCACAAAGATTTGTTGCAGCCAATGGTGCTGCTGAGCGTTTAACCAGCAAATTGAGTGCGCAGGTGCTTTTACCCCCTGAGAGTAAATCCTGAATCACTTTCGGACTCAGCATGCCCACCGTTTCCATCACCGGGCATTGAATAACATTGTGCAGCGCTGTGAGTAATTTGGGGCCAACAAACTGGTCCGGGACACTCGCGCCTGCGACCAGCAACATACGCTCTGCCTGGTCGATGTAAAAATCCAGAAAGCTGTTTTGACGGTCAAATAACAAAAAAGCATTGTGTACTTTTTTGTGGGCCTGCAATTTTTGCGGATTATCCGCACGCGGCTGTACCCAGACTTCCCGACCGACCATATAGCCCTCAGGTAGTTGAACTGCCGCCGGCAAGCTAAACCGTTCCGGCCGAAAAACCAGCACATCCGCATCCAGCCATACTACCCGGTCATAGCCTTCACTTATAAGTGCACGGATTGCCTTAAGCCGGGCCAGATCAGAGATAACAACCTGGCGATCACCGAACCTTTCCAGGACGCTTTTCGGCACGAGATCAAAAATGGAATCATCCCAAAACCGATATTCAAAACCATTTCCAGCACTCCAGTTTCGTACGGACTGCAGGCATATTTCCAACCATTCATAAGGCAGTGGATCAGTGTGGGACTGCAAGATCAGGGTGGACATAATGGCCAGTCTATACGAAGCTAGTGAAGGTAAATAATTGTTCTATCGCAATAGAATGATTGCAGTGTGCTAATTTAGCTGGCTCGATAAAGGAAATAAAAAAATGACTGCTGGTCAAAGCTACGCGGCATTAGACCTTCATTCACATCGCAGAAAGATGCTGCGATTCGTCTGGATCGTCATGGGAGCACTCCTGGTGACAGCCTTCGCAGTGCCACAGGTGATTCCTGGTCGAGAACCCTTATTTCCCATCCAGGTACAGGCTATATTTCTGGGCTATCTTATCGTCTGCTATGTCATCTCGCGCTGGCATCAGTTTTTCTGGCTGGCACCACATATGCTGCTAACAGGCCTGCTGGTGATGCTCGCCCTGGTCTGCTTCAGACTAGACGGCATCAACACACCCGCTTCGCATTTTATTGCCGTGATTCCTGCACTATGCGCCCTGACCATGCCCAGTCATGCCGCCATATTTCATGCCATATTGGCATCATTTAGCATTGCAGTGATCACCATTGTTGAGCCGGGTTTTCAAATACGAAACGCCAGCACGGTGGATTTGCTAAACGCGGCAACACTTATTCTAAGCTCTGTCATTATTGCCACAGGCACTATCTATATAAGCAGGCACCAGGAACGGCTAATAAAGGTTTTTCGGGGGAAATCCAGTTTTGACGAATTGACCGGCTTGCCGAACCGGTACCTCCTGCGCAACGAATTCCAGGAAAAACTGAACTCCGCACAGGAGAAAAACCAGCAGCTGCCTGGCGTCATGGCCATAGGTATCGATAGTTTTATCAAGTATAACGACGAGAACGGCGAAGAAGCGGGAGACATGCTTTTGATCCAGGCCGCCAACACAATTCTTTCACTGCTTCCGGCTCACAAAGGTTTCTCAATTGGTCGAACTCATGGCGTAGGTTTTGTGGCAATTTTTGATTATTTAACGGAAGAAGAACTCAAGTACATCTCCACCAAAATCCAGACGGGGTTTAAAGCACTGAACCTTGCCGGACTCAATGATAAACCCATGACGATCAGCATTGCCGTGGTTCTATTCTCCGAGGACAATCTTCCGCCAAACCCAACATCTGCACTCAGGGCAGCTCACCAGCGATTGGTTGAGCTCCAGTCCAAAAGCCCTGAGTGTATCGCTACTTTCGAATTTCAAAGACGCTAAATTACCTTCATGCCCGGCCGGTTTGCCAACAAGATTTCGTCCATGTCCACATGGGCCGGGCTTTTAAAGATATGGCCCGATATCGACTACGGTTACAACATTTCACCCGGCCAGACTATCGCCGCTTTCCGTTCGCCAGCAGGCAAAGCGATGCGGTGGGGGTTGATTCCTCACTGGTCGAAAGAATTTTCTTCGGAATACGCCACGTTTAAGGCCAGGGTTGAATCCATTCATGAAAAGCCGGCATTTCGCGATGCCTGGGGAAAAAAGCAGCACTGCCTGATTCCCATGCTGGGTTATTATGAATGGAATGGCCCCAAGGGAGACAAACAGCCCTATTTTATTCAGGCGGCTGACAAAAAAGGGTTGCTCGTCGCTGGTATCTATGACAAATGGGGCAATGACGGCCTTTACTCCTGTACCATGATCACCCGCCCGGCAGACAAAGAGATACAATACATTCATCCAAGAATGCCGGTGCCACTTAGCCTGGAGCAAGCAAAGCAGTGGCTATCCGCAGACTCACAAGACAGGCAAAACTTTCTGCACAAACTGACATCACCACAGCTTGTTCACTATCCGGTGACCCGGGAAGTAGCCAACGCGCTCACTAACGGTAGCCGTCTGATCGAACCCATAGAAATTTAAACACGATTGAAACAGGCAATTAATGAGTGATTTCGAAGCCATGCTGCTAGAGGCAAAGGCAGCTTCCGACGAAAAAAATGAGCCCAAAGCGCAGGGCATTTTGCTGGAACTATTACGCGCAGAACCGCACAACAGTGCCGCCCTTTATATGCTGGGAGGCTCCTATTTTTGCGAGGAAAAATACCCCGAAGCAACCGTGGTATTTGAGCAGCTGGTGCTGATGTTTCCCGGTGACGGCAAGGCTTCAACGGGCCTTTATAACGCGTTATGGAGCCAGGGAAAAATCATGGAGGCAGTTACTGAAATCAAGCGTTTTTTTGAAAATTCCGACCCCTCAACCGAGCAGGAGGCGATCCGCAACTACAAACGCATTATCGAAACGTTCAGTGCGGAAGACAAGACAGCCCCAAACTAAAAAAAGTTTTCCGTCGGACCGTCTATCTGCCTAATCTTGCGCGATTCTCGTTCGAGCATCGTCGAGTGCCATACAGAGCTTTTCTGCTCCATCAAGAATTCTCGAACTATGCCTGTGCAAAAGATCTGGATGGATTGCATACAACGCCTCATTGGCAACAGCCCGCAATGATGCCCAACGCTGCCAACCGGCCATTCTTCGCGGCTGCTCCCCTGGAATGCCCGCCATAACTATCACATCGGGATTACGCTGAAGAACAGACTCCATGCCGACCCTGGGAACCAGCGGGACAGCATCGGCAAATATATTGTTTCCCCCGCACAGATCTATAACGTCCGAGATCAGGTGTTGCCCATTTACTGTCATCTGGGGCTCGTGCCATATCTGGTAGTACAGCGCTAGCGCTGCCTGATTGGCATATGTTTCACGCAGGCGGGTCAGCCTCTCAAAATAATTTCTGGCAGCAGTCTCGCCTTCTGCTTGATGACCACTAATACTGCCAATCCAGCGCAGGCTCTCACCGACATCTTCCAGTGTTTGCGGATCGTGGCTTTCTACCCGCAAACCCAGCGACCGCAAACGATCCATGGCATCCGAACTATTGCCTCCATCCCAACCAACCACCAAGGTCGGCTGCAGCGAAATAATTTGTTCGTAATTGAGCTTTTCATTATTGCCAATGACAGCAATGGAATTGGCTGCTTCCGGATAATTGCTGTAACTCATGACCCCGACAACCTCTTCACCTGCACCCACGGCAAACAACAGCTCAGTAATATGCGGTGCGAGGCTAATAATCCGTTCCTCAGCATAAGTCGATGTAGACAAAAGGACAGCAGCCAACGCCAGAAGCCTGTGAGCTAAACCAATCAAGCTAGTACTTCTCCGATTCCGTAAAAGCCAAATGTCTGCGGCCGGTACGGGAGTCCTGAATAAATTCAGCAGACACCCCAAAGCTCTGGCGGATATTGGTTTCGGTAAGAACCGATTCCGGTCGTCCAACGGCCTGTAACTGGCCACAGCAAAGCATGGCAATACGGTCAGAGGAGCTCATCGCCAGATTCAGGTCATGCATGACGACCAAAACCGAGATCCCTTGGCGAGCAACTTCACGCAACAGTTTTACCACCAATTGCTGATGTGCCAGATCAAAACTGGACGTAGGCTCATCGAGCACCAGAAGACGTGAATGCTCAACCGGCGCCCATATTTGGGCCAGCACCCGGGCCAACTGCACCCGCTGACGCTCCCCCCCGGATAATCTCGGATAGATACGATCTGCCAGATGCGCCACATCCAGATATACCAGCACCTCATTAACCACCCGCGCATCAACCAAGTGCCCCGACGAGTGTGGAATACGCCCCAATGCCACGACTTCCCTTGCAGTAAAAGGAAATTCCAGTACTGACTGCTGCGGCATAAACGCCGTATGCGTGGCCAGTTCCTGTAAAGGCCAGTGTTGCATTGGCCTGCCATGAAACATTATTTGCCCGTGAGACAAGTTTTGTTCGCCCGAGATTGCCCGAATCAGCGTGCTTTTGCCAGCCCCATTGGGCCCAACCAGCGCCATGACTTCGCCCCGCTCCATGGAAAGGCTGACCTGATCCAGCAAGCGCACACCCTCAACCTCCAGGCTAACGCAGTCGATCTGCAATACCGAAGTGGCTTTATCGGGCATTTTTTGTCTGCCTCAAAAGATAGATAAAGAACGGCACACCCAAAAACGCTGTGATCACACCCACCGGTAATTCAGCGGGCGCGATCACCAGTCGTGCAATCAGATCGGCAAGCATGAGCAAAATTGCCCCCAGTAACCCGGATGCAACTAGCAAACTGCGGTGATCTGGCCCGGAAATCAGACGCACAATGTGGGGCACAATTAATCCGACAAACGCAATAATGCCTGCCAATGCCGTCGAAACCCCGACACCCAGCGCCGCCAATAATATTATTCTGCGCTTCATCGTTTGAACATTGACCCCCAAATGTCGCGCTTCAGACTCACCAAGAAGTAGCGCATTCAGGCTGCTTGCCTGACCCCGAAGCAGAACCAGAAACAGGCCCAGCATAACCAGGCACAGCCATACCCGATTCCAGTTGGCCAAATCCAGATTACCCATTTGCCAGAGGCTCATGCGGCGCAGCATTTCATTGCTGGCCATATAGCTCATGAGATTATTCAGTGCGGCTGCCAGCGCACTAATGGCAATACCGACCAGCAACATGGTTGCCACAGATGTTCCCTGATAGGGCGACGTAGACAGCCGATAGACGACAATCACTGCGCCGGCACCACCGATAAAGGCACCGATGGAAATCAATGAGAGTCCACTCAGCGAAGAGACAGAAAGCCATCCCCCCAGCATCTCTGCCAGGTACCCACCTGCCAATATCGCCAGACTGGCGCCAACCGACGCTCCGGCACTGACACCGATCAGGCTGGGGTCGGCCAGCGGGTTGCGAAACAGTCCCTGCATCACTGCACCGGAGATAGCGAGCACAGCGCCAACCAATGCCGACAACAATGCCCTGGGTATGCGTATTTCGCGAAGAATCAGCGCCGCCTGGGCGTTTTCATTAGTAAATATATCACCGATCGAAAAGGACACCGGCCCGACAACAATAGCCAGTATCAGCACCGGCATCATAGCGATGGCCAGCAGCCAGCAGAGTTTGTTGCCATCGAACAGACGCAATTCAGACTCCCGACACTACGCAGTATTCAGAGACGGGTAAATCGAGGCCGCACGCCTGGGTAAATTTTAGCCAATTCATATTGGCTTCCAGCATATCCGCCAGTCGATTCAAATCTGACTGCCGTAATGCGTTCCGGTCGAGCATGTGGGCATTCTGTAATCCCGCCCACTGCAATAAAGCATCGAGCGATTCCGGATGGTCAAACAGTCCATGGATATAGCTGCCCATAATTTTCCGATCCTCACTGACTGCACCTTCTCCGGCGCCACTGATCTGTGCAAATGGGTTATCCAGAGCACTGCCACCAGAGCGGCCACAATGAATCTCATAGCCGGTAAACTGCGGCTGACGGCCGAAAGCAAGATACCCGGAAACCTGCTTTAGTACTTTTTTTGGGGTCAGTTCGGTCAACATATCAAAATAGCCCAATCCAGCAGTTGTACCAGGCTCACTTTCAATACCATTGGCATCCAGCAGGGTTTTACCCAGCATCTGGAACCCTCCACAGATGCCCAGCAATTTCCCGCCATAACGCAAATGACGTTCAATCTGTTGATCGAATTTGTAGTCTTTTAGCCATTGAAGGTCAGCGCGCACACTTTTGGACCCGGGAAGAATAATCAGGTCAGCATCGGAGAGATCGCCACTTTGCCCAACGTATTTCAGGTCCACCTGCGGGTGCATCCTCAGTGCATCGAAATCGGTATGGTTGCTGATACGCGGGAATACCGGGACTTTCACTATTAGCCTGTTGCCGGGCGCGACAGGTATGTCCAAACCCGCTCTGGAGGATGGCGTCTGCTGGCTATCAATAGCGTCTTCCTGATCCAGTTGCAGGTTGTGCAAATACGGCAGAACGCCCAGCACCGGTTTACCAGTGCGCTCTTCCAGCCAGCGCAATCCAGGCTCCAGCAGGGACAGGTCGCCGCGGAAACGATTAATCACAAAGCCAATCACGCGCTGTTGCTCCGATTCAGACAGCAATGACAGCGTGCCTGTCAGGTGAGAAAATACTCCACCACGGTCAATATCAGCGATCAGAATCACCGGGCAGTCAACCGCTTCGGCAAAGCCCATATTGGCAATATCCTTATCGCGCAGATTAATTTCCGCCGGGCTGCCAGCCCCCTCAACCAATATTAATTCATACTGTCCGGACAGCCGTTGATATGACTCCAGGACATATTTCATTCCTGTGCCTTTAAACGCCTGATACTCTTTTGCCTCCAGATTGGTCAGCGCCCTGCCCTGCACAATAATCTGTGCGCCCGTATCAGAATCAGGCTTCAACAGAACCGGATTCATATCCGTATGGGCTTCAATATTGGCAGCCTGTGCCTGCAACGCCTGCGATCGGCCAATCTCGCCACCGTCCGCCGTCCGCCGTCACCGCACTATTTAGTGCCATGTTCTGCGGCTTAAATGGCGCAACCCGAATACCCTGGCGAGAAAAAAGCCGGCACAGCCCTGCGACTAATGTGGTCTTGCCCGCATCAGAAGTCGTGCCCTGAATCATCAGCGTGGCGCTAATAATCCACTCCCTTTCGGGCTTTAATACCCGAATTGAAGGCATGCTTTGTCTCTTTAATTTCAGAGACTGTATCGGCCAGTTCCTGAAGCGCCGATCCGCCGCCGCGACCGGTCACAACAACACTCTGGTTCTCCGGGCGATTTTTTAATGCGTCCAGGATCATGGCTTCGTCCAGATACTTGTAGGCGATCATATAGGTGAGCTCGTCGAGCACCACCAGATCATAGGACGGATCTTTCAGCATGGGCTCAACCTGGGCCCAGGTGCGTTCAGCCGCTTCGATATCTCCCGTGCGTTCCTGGGTGTTCCAGGTGAAACCCGTACCCATTTGATAGAAATTTATCTGCGGACATTGCTCCCTGAGATAAATCTCTTCGCCAGAGAGCTGCTGCCCCTTGATAAACTGCACCACGCCAATTTTGTGCCTGTAGCCAAGTGCACGCATAACCATGCCAAAGGCAGAACTGCTTTTACCCTTGCCATTGCCTGTAAGCAAAATAAGCACTCCGCGCTCTGTATCCGAGGCTTCAATATGCGCATCGACCCGGGCCTTTTGCTTTTGCATGGCCTGTTGGTGTTTTTTGTTTTTATCCATTTTTCACTCCATGGGTGCAGGCAAATGCCTGCACCGTCGTGGTAAGTAAGCTGACTAAAACCGATATCGCATACCGGCAAAGAAAGAACGATCCCGTGTGTTGTAACCTGTCACTTCTTCGTAGTCTTCATCGGCCAGGTTTTCGATTCGGCCAAAAGCCTCCAGACCATTCGCCAGCGTATAACTGGCACTCAGGTCGATTACCTCGTAGTCATCCAAAGGTACAGAGCCACTATCAACCGCGTCTCGCGCCATGCGAACATTGGCGAGTACTCTCAGTCGCTCGTCCAGCAGTGCCAGCTCCACGCCCAGGTTGGCCAGATGCTTCGGACGACGAACGCGAACCGTGCCTGTACTGTCCTCGGTTTTGTTATAGGTGTGATTGGTAATCAGAGTCAACAAACTGTTTACCGGGTATTCAATAGCGGTCTCCACTCCCCTGGAGCCTGATTTATCCCCGCTCTGCAGATAGCCGGCAAAGGTCACCAGGTCAAAATAGATTTCGTTGTCGATTTCCTGATCAAAATAGGTCAGCTGAACCTCGGCACCGTTTTCCATCAGGTAATCGATACCCAGATCAAAACCTTCACTGGTTTCCTCTTGCAGGGATACGCCATTGCCGAAGGGGCCCGCGTTGTAGGCAACTTCACTCAAGCTGGGCGCCCGAAAACCGGTACCATAGGTTGCGCGATATTTGATGCTGTCGGCGGCCGCCAGCTCCTGAACATAGGCGGCTGAAACACGGTAGCTGGTGTGCTTGCCAAAATCCGAGTTATCGTCATGGCGCAATCCGGCAGTGATAAACACAGCATCGTTGAACCCTGCCTGATACTCGGTAAAAATTCCCAGCTGATCCTGATCCGACTCGCTACCGGTCGCGGTAATTTCATCCTTTTGATAGTCCGCGCCAAATACCAGTTGCTGTTCTTCATTTAGCGCAAGGCTGCCGACGTATTCCGTCTGGGATGTTTCCCCTTGCGTGCCATAACTCAATGCACTTTCGGTGAAATAATCGCGCTGAACCCTGGTCTCAGAATAGGCCAGAGTGTGGTTAATCGCGCCCGTAATATAGTCCAGGCTCAGCCTGGCCGTCTCATGTTTGGTGGTTCCCAGACAATCATTGGAAAGCATCGAAGTCGAGGTAAAACAGCTGTCGTATTCACTCTCGGCATCGATATCACGATAGACCAGAGTCGCGGTCAAGTCAGGGCTGATCGACAGGCCACCCTTAAAATGAATACTGGTATTTTCCGCGCCATCATCGTCTTGCAAGACGGTATCATCTGACCGCGCATTAAAGCCGTCTGTAGAGGTATCCGTGACAGACAGCGAAAAGTTCATGACTTCGTTACCGCCCAGGATACTGCCGCCAAGATTCATCGTACCGTCGGCACCTGTCTCGGCAGACGCATTGCCGGAAAAACCTTCAGCCCCGGTCTGGGTAATCACATTGATCACGCCACCGGCATCGGCGCCATAGAGAAAACCCTGGGAGCCACGCAGGATTTCAATACGTTCAATGTCCTGGGTGTTGACAAGATTCTGCACCAAAGGGCCCACCTGAACCCCCGTGGGGTCGGACATATCCACCCCATCAATTTTTACCAGGGTTCGATAACCCTCTTCCCCCCGGATTCGCAAAGTGGTAACCGCGCCGGTACCGCCCTGATTACTGACACCGACGCTGCCCTGCGTCCGCAAGGCATCAGCCAGCGTGGTATAGCCCTTAAGTTCCAGGTCTTCCCTGGTAATGACCGAAACAGACGTGGCCACTTCGCGCAGTGGCTGCTCAACCCGACTGGAGGTGATAACTACCTCTTCAAATTTTTCGATGGTTGATTCCTGCGCAAAGACAGGCAAGGGGATCATGGCAGCAACCAGCGCCACTTTGAATTTATTGTTTTTCATTGGATATTCCTCAATTGCGTACAACGATATTTGCCCGGAACAACCCCAAAAGGGTTTCGACCAGACGTTCGCGACTGAGGGAGGAAAATGCGGGGATATCAAAAAAACACAGTGACGGCCCACGACAAAGCCCTCCGCTTCGTCTTGGAGAACTCCCCCTAAAAAGGAAAAGGAAAGGAGTTCAAGCTCACTGCTAACAAGGCCGGTATCGGGCTTACTTTTTACCTGTTGCCAAATAGTCGCTTTGCGCCATTTGGTGGTGGTGGTTTTTACTTCAATAACGAAGTGCCACCGGTAAAAAGATCACCGTTGCGGGGGCAGCCGTGGATTGGGCTGTGTCCACCTTAACTTCTGACACAGAATCACCACAGTTCCCGTTTAACCTGACCAACGAACACAAGGCAGTATTCGGTTCAGGCACCTCAAGCAGGTTGGGGGAGTTTAGGTCAGTGACCTATGCTGTGCAATGAAGATTTCAACGCCAAATATTCAGCATTCGATTTTGTAACTATCTTGCATTTTTGGAGAGAAAATGTAGGATAGTTGCGCTTTATAAATGCTTTAGAGGGTATTAAATGATCAAGGTAGCCATCAATGGCTTTGGCCGCATTGGACGAAACGTCCTCAGGGCCTGGCTCGAGCGCCAAAACGAAATCAGTTTCGAAATTGTCGCCATTAATGATCTGGGTGACCCCGCAATGAATGCACACTTGCTGAAATATGATTCCGTGCATGGAACACTTGAGCATGCTGTGTCCACAGATGGAGAAACTATTCAGGTTGGCGGTCACAGCATTAAATGTTTCAGTGAGCGCTCTCCTGCCGATCTTCCCTGGGCAGCCGAAGGCGTAGATCTGGTGATGGAGTGCACAGGCATCTTTACCAGTAAGGAAGCCGCTTCAGCTCACCTGGAAGCAGGCGCTAAAAAAGTACTGATTTCTGCTCCCGGTAAAAACGTGGACGCTACCGTTGTTTACGGCGTAAATCACGACGTGCTCAAGCCGGAACATACCGTTGTTTCCAATGCCTCCTGCACAACCAATTGCCTGGCACCCATTGCCGCCGTTCTGAATGATGCCGTTGGCATTGAATCGGGTTTGGCCAACACGGTCCACGCCTATACCAACGACCAGAATCTATCCGATGTCTACCACAGTGATATGTACCGTGCCCGCTCGGCCACCCAATCACTGATCCCGACAAAAACCGGTGCCGCCGCCGCAGTGGGCCTGGTACTGCCAGAACTTGCAGGCAAATTTGATGGTTTGGCTATACGTGTTCCAGTAATAAATGTCTCCTTGCTCGACCTGACCTTTTTGGCGCAAAAAGAAACCAGCGTTGAAGAAATCAATGCAGCCCTGAAAGCCGGAGCCGAGAAATACAAAGGGGTTTTGGAAATTAATGAACTGCCTCTGGTAAGCATCGACTTCAACCACAATCCGGCATCATCCATTGCCGACCTAAAACAGACCAAAGTGATTGGCAAACAGGTTAAAGTACTGGCCTGGTACGATAACGAATGGGGTTTCTCCAATCGCATGCTCGACACAGCGGGTGTTTTGGCAAGCCAAATCTGACTGCCTGCGCCCAGTTTGCGATGGTTGTTTTAATAGATGATGAAATACAAAGATCGCGAAGTAGCTATTGAAAAAAATATTGCCCTGATCGCCCACGATAACCGCAAGCAAGACTTGCTTAAGTGGGCCCTGGGCAACAAGAGCATGCTGACGCGCCACAAACTCTACGCCACCGGAACAACCGGTGGGCTGCTGGAACGCGAGCTGGGTACAGACATAGGCAAGTTTATGTCTGGCCCCATGGGAGGCGACCAGCAAATTGGTGCTGCCATTGCCGAAGGCACTATTGATGTCCTGATATTTTTCTGGGACCCCTTTGAACCCCTGCCTCACGACCCGGATGTGAAAGCGCTGCTTCGACTGGCGGCCGTCTGGAACATCCCGGTGGCCTGTAACGAGGCCACCGCTGATTTTCTGATCAGCAGCCCCATGTTTAACCGCAGCTTCATGGCCAAGGTTCCTGATTACCACGCCTACCAGGAATCACGTGAAGAACCGAAACCCGGGAAAAACTGAATACCCAAAAACCTTTGGCCGGCAGATCTATTGGCAAAAGCCTCTTTCCAAAGAGTTTTTATATCCTTTGATTGACAACAAAACAGGCTCTGAGTAAAGTTCGCGTCCCTTTTCCGGAGGCACTTTTTCAGTACCTTCGAGACACCTTGCCCAGGTGGCGGAATTGGTAGACGCGCTAGCTTCAGGTGCTAGTGACCGTAAGGTCGTGGAGGTTCAAGTCCTCTCCTGGGCACCACGTTATTCCATCCCCCTAAATCCACTGGTTATCAGCCTTTTTAGCTTTGGACTGCACACACTTGGCCCACAGGTGGTGCTAAATCCAGATATGTCTGAAATAGCGATTTGGCATTTTCTAAACGCCCAAGCTCCATCTCAATTTTTGCCTATTATCAGGCTTTTCTGAAGTGTCCGTAAAATCGGGGTAGAACCCAATCCAGCCTGCTTACCTTTATAGGTACGGTTTACCCGCGCAATGGCTTGCATCAAGGTGTGGTCTTTCAAGTTGCGGTCGATATACATCACCTGAGCAATGGGCGCATCGAAGCCCGTCAGCACTGACTCCATCTCGGCTTTTCAGGAGGGACACTAGAGTTATACTTCCTATACTCAATAATTCAGCACAGGATCAAAATAATGAGCAAAACCCTCGCCCTAATCCACACCAGTATGGTCTTCCTTACAAAAGAGACCATGATGCAGGATCTTTTTAAGGAAATCATGCCTGACGTCCGCCTCATCAACATCGTGGATGACTCCCTACTCCCTGATACGATGGCAGCCGGCCACGTAACAAAAGCATGCATCGATCGCATGAACCATTACGTAAAAGCTGCTGAGCAAACAGGCGCAGATGCTGTCTTCTCGCTTTGCTCTTCGTTGGGCCCTGCAATCGATATTGCGAGAAAGACAGTCGATATCCCAGTGGTGAAAATAGACGATGCAATGACCCAGGCGGCCGTAGAAAAAGGCGGAATAATAGGCGTTATGGCTACCGTGGAAACCACGCTAGAACCCACAATAGCGCTGATTCAGGAAAAGGCAGCAAAGGCCCAAAAGAACATCGAGATCATTCCCTCACTTGTAGAAGGCGCCTTTGAAAAGCTTATGGCAGGCGACAAAGATAGCCATGATTTCATGGTCGCAGAAAAGGCCAAATCCATCAAAGATCAGGTAGACACCATCGTATTTGCCCAAGCATCCATGACTCGCCTCGCATCCTCAATTTCCGAGAGCACAGATCTACCCGTATTTACCAGTCCACGTCTGGGTATCGAGTATATCCACAAAGTCTTACAGTCGGTCTGAACAAATGGGATTGATCGAAATCGCGCTGCCATATCGCTTGTTTAGCTAACAAAGCAGTCATAAAAAGAATTCAATCGGCATCAGGGATATGAAACGGGACAGTAACCGCCGCCACCAATTTACTGCTGGCTCATGGTTCCAGAGCACCTCGTCACTGGAAACCCACTGCAGCTTTCCATTGACGTCGCAAGTCACTTGCCAACTGTTTGGTCTGCCCATTGCAAGGCGGATATCGTTTGCTACCTGTTCCGCAAGCTCCGGGCTGTGAATAATAAGAGCGGTTTCGCCATTGAGATAGATTGAGCGCAGGTTAATATTGAAGGAGCCAACAAAAAGCGTCCTGCGATCAACGACCACAGACTTGGCATGCAGGCTCATCGCGCCGTGATCGCAATATTCGGCAGGCTCTACCCACAACTTACAAGCTTCAGCATCCGGGCGCAGTTCAAAAAGCTCGACACCCTGACTGAGCAGTTCAGGACGACATCGAGTATAGCCTGCGTGATTGGGCGTTAAGTCATTTGTAGCAAGGGAATTTGTCAGCGCAGCTACTTTAACGTTCCTGGCATTAAGATCAGACATTAGCTCCAGTTGCTTATTGCCGAGAATAAGATATGCAGATTCAACGAGAATTTCCGAGTTTGCGTGTTGCACCAAGTCTCGTAACGCCTGAGCGGTTTTTTTCAGCTGATCAGGTACTTCGTTCGCATCCTGAAGAGGCGAGTCAAATACCAGTTCAGCGGGCGCCCAAATCAGGCCTTCGATTACTTGTTGTATTTTTCCGCGGGCGGCTTCGATGTTTTGAACAGTGCCTCGCGTGAGCCCGGTGATATCTCCTGCGCTTTCACGAGCCGACCCCAGAATACTTGCAGCATTTTTAGGCGTTTTCGCAATATTGGAAATAGGATAAGACCAGGCACTTTTCCAGTATGCTTCGAAATTCTTCGTCAGTTCCCCAACAATGGGCCCCACAGCAAGAACATCCCGATCGCGATGATTCATGTTTGGATGTAAATCAAAATACTCATCGCCGATATTCCGTCCACCAGCAATACCAAGAGCATAGTCAACCACAAACGTTTTGTTGTGCATGCGCCGATTCATTCGACGAAAATCACTGACAAATGCCACCAAATTGCCAATGCCACTACGAACGGCAGAAGGGTTGTAAATACGAATGTGAATATTGGGATGACTATCCAGTGCAGCAAGTAGCAGATCTCGCTCTCCTAGATTAACATCGTCAAGCAGCAGACGAATCTGCACACCTCGATCTGCAGCAATAATCAGTCTGCGAGCGAGATACACCCCTGATACGTCACTGTTCCAGATGTAGTATTGAGCATCTATGCTGCGTTCAGCTGCTTCAATAAGTTCTGCCCGGCGTTCAAATCCCTGACGGCCCGTGTTCAAAATTGAAAAGCCTGACTGCCCGGGAAGGATCTGGCTTACTGGTTGGGTCATCTGCTCCAGTTTGGAATCACCTGACCCCGCCCTGCCCGAATTGTTAGCAGGTTCAGACGCAGCCATAGCAGATATTGTCCTGCACCCAATCAACATGATTGCGTTGCGGACTAGCAGGACTAACCGTGAACATTCCCCAACGAAATTATTGCATTTGCTCTGCATCAATATCTTAGTCATAAAATATCTACTCACACCTTGCTGGAGCGGACTTCACAAAATTGCCTGCTCCAGGAGTTTTTTGAATTACTCAGCAATCTGTCAAGTAGGGTCAGAGTTAAATTTGCTAAATTCAGAAGCGAGAGAAACGCTCTCATTTTCCAGATTTTTTTGGTATACCACATCGTCATGTTTACAGCTAAACGGCACAATCCCTGAGGCGAACCATTTAGCTGGAATAGCAGCCTGCGTTACTTTTAAGTTTATTAATTACGCGGTTCCACATCCTCTTCTCCCTTGCTCATCAATGGCAACAGCTACACGAAGACAAAACCCTATAGATAAGTCATTGATCTACCGAACAGCAGGTAATTGAATAGTTTTTTCCGATTTTATTATTTAAAACGTAAAGTCTGGTTTTAGGGCTTACCTCATCTCAGTAAGAGTTATATCTTGCTTAAGCATATAATCAGGGAACTCGAGAGTACTTACTACCCAGCGTCGTATTTCCAGTGTTTCGTCGCTCTCATTTTCGTAACCATATCCATGTGTATCAAGATTAATAACCTGCCCTTCGTATTCTCCGAGATACAGCTGGCTGTGCCCGCTCGCACTAGTCAGGAATGTTAAAAAAGGCTCGTTCTTGAAAATGGTTTTATATTTCTCATCTTTGTCATGATCTTTTGGAACATGCCTGGTTTTCTCATTAAAGTGAGCAAGGAACACGCCATTAGAAGGTAGCCCAAAGCCAAAGGTGCTAAAAATATCCCTCAAACTGGTCGCATGGTTTCTGCCAAACCAACCGCCAGTCCAGTCATAGATATTATCCAGAAGCTTAAATGATTCTGTTACAACATTTCTGCGCGTATAGGGCAAATAGCCGACGTGTGCATCCGCATCAGGTGCAAGCCAGGCCACCTCGGTAGTAAACCTGCCATTGGTTTTTCTAACCGGGACCAATAGTTGCCGTTCATTATTTTCGTTAGCCAGCGGAAGCCTGTCCCCCATACGTAACCATCCCGATACGTAAGTTGCCTCGGGGCTTGCGAAGAAGGGAACCCTGTCCCCGGTGACGACGATAAAATCCTTTGCTTCACTAAAGCTTTTGATGTTTGCAGCAGAGGATAACCCGACACTTTTTGAGTCTACCCATCCATATCCTCTGTCAGAAAGTACAAACAAAAATCCTCCACTTTTGGATATATGCAAGATTTGGACTGGACTCCCAATTCTAACAATATCCAGATTCCACAGATCCCAGCGGGTTTTCCCTGCCTGAGTCAGGCCAGCATGCTCTGGACGAATTGATGGGACCATTCTTAAAAGACTGTTTTCTACAACTATACCGGCTGCTGGTTTTACCTGTGCCGGAATAGAGTGTTCGGAAAACTCGCTAACCAGGTTCTCAATTTCGGTAGCCGAGTACTCGACGCCCAGGCGATTACCGTAGCCTCGTCCCTGTAGATGCTGTAATTGCCTGCGAACGACATCATGCACGGTGGCAGATATTTCGGATGGAGTTTGTGAACCAATATCCGGCATGGTGGTTACCAGTCCCGGAGAGCGCATCAACTGCTCGTTGAAGCGCTCAAGCGTTTCTTCATCAAGATTGGAGTCGTCTCTCATTTTTTGATGATACTTTTTATTCATCTCCTGAATCTCTGCCAGAGTCAGTATCACCTTGTCCGGGCTTTCCATTCTGGCCACCCAAAAATCTACCTTTCTCATTTCCGGCAAGGTTCCCGGAATAACCTCTGGCGCCCTTGGGTACAGGGGCTGCGCAAATGCGATTGTTTGGTCTTGCAATACAAGGGCAAGAATTAAGGCTAAGCCACCTAAGGTTTTTTTAAAATTGGTCTTCCTGGTTTGTGACATACCTAAATAGATCAGTGTTGCAGAAGGTTTAGGAATAACCTCTTGGCGACAACGGAGGAGTCATCGTTCGACGTAAGATTCGCCGGTATGGTCAATGTCGACAAGATAACCTCTCCCTCCCCTACCTGAACTTCGGCCAATGCGGACAGTATTTCTTTTTGGCCCTGGTGACCAACCGCGGCAATCAATTCAGTGCCCCAATCATGCAGTCTGATGCCACTAACCTGTCCATTTCTTCCAATAGAGTTGGTTTTATAGAAGCTCTGGTATTCCCAGCTCATTCCCTCGGCTTGTGGCAAGCCATCCAGATAATCGCTTATGCCTACAAACAATCGGCCTTGCCCATTCCGCACCACAATACCTTCCTGATCATCTTCACTCTGACCTTCAGGGCGAGCGTGGATAGAAGGTCTGCCTTGCAACACATCATCAATAGCATCGGCGAAGTAGTCAGCGTTTTGCAGCACAATCAGCTTTGTGCCATTGACCACACGCTGCATCAGGTTAGCGATGAACTCATCGCCAAGTTCACCATAGCCATGACTTCCCACGATGATCACATCCAGATTTTCATCATCGACACTAAAGTTATTGGCAACGAAACCTCGTTCTTCTGCCAGGAAATCCTTAACAATATTGTCGTCTTCGACCACTGCATAGCTGCCTGACAGGGCCGGAGCATCTTCAAGATCCACGGCAAACACTTCGTCAAAACCGGAGGCTTTTATATCTCCCGAGGAATGCAGGGCGGCTTCCAATTTGTAGTATCCGGGCTCATCCAGTTCCGGCAGCTCGATATCTCTTAGCAACTCGCCAAACTCTTCCCCGCCGGTGACCTGCACGCTGTAATCTTTACTGAAAACCGTTTCGCCTTCAGGGCCAGTATAGGTAACTGAAAGTGTATGTTCGCCGTGCAAATCCACTTCATTGACGATGAAGAAATCAACCTCAGGGGCATCGCCAACCGAGAGCACTTTTTCTCTCAACTTAACAGCGACATAGATGGGCTGGGTATAGTGACTGATCAGGGCTGGATCTGCCGTCGGGTTACGATACATATCGACGATATCGGTTCGTGTAGAAGCCGACCCCCAGCCATTCATCACATAAGCATCGGCAACATTGCTCATCCTGACGTTTTCAATATTTCTGCCCTGGAAATACAGCAGGTTGCGACCCATGCTCAGGGTCAAGCTATCTACATTAGGGTAAGCATCCCTAAATCCGGTTTTATCCAGAAACTCATCGTAGTAGTTAAACCAATCCAGATGTTCCATTTCCCTAAAACCCGTGGCACCTTTTTGCTCCAACTCTTCCTTAATCTTTTCGAGCCGTACCATGGTTCCAAAAGCGCCTTCCTCTCCCCAGAAAATCAGGTCGTTTTTGTTTAGTCGATACTGATAATCATCAGGATGGGGAACGCGCGGCGCACCGACTGAGCCTCTTAAATAATCCCCGGGATGATTATAGTTTTGATCGACATAGCCGGAATAACCGAACCAGTGATGCTGATCAAACCAGCCACTTATATACAGGGTTTCATCGTAGGGGAGCATGTGCAGCTTGAACGTATCCTCTCCCCTGCCTTCGTAGTATTCAATATTACGATTTCGATCACTGTTGTAGGTGACGATTCGGGAAGGGTCCAGCTCGTGAACCATTTTAACGTTCTCATAATCATCATCGTCGGGTGGATTTCTGGCTTCATTCTTTAAGTTGTAAATGACCATTGACGGAAGTGAGCGATCGCGGATGACCATTCGTTCCAGTTTGATCCTGCGCCATTCCAGGGCCTGCTCATCCGGGCCTGCAATATCATCCTGGGGGTTGGGCGCTACCCGATATCCGCCGGGTTCTTCATAGGTAAGCAACCCGGACTTGTCGGCATATTCCATCACCGGGGGTTGGCCAATAGCACGGTGAAGAAGCATCATGTTCAAGCCCATCTCCTGCATGGCTTGCTTATCCCTTTGCGCCATTTCCGGCGTAGCAAAAATACCATTGGTGGGCCAGTACCCCCTGGTCATGGCTGCCAGGATCATAACCCTTTCCCCATTCAGGTAAAATCGCTTGTCTTCGTTTTTCTCCTGCATATCAAACCAGCGGAATCCGAAGCGCTGGCTTTGTGAATCCTCGATGCCTTCATTTGAAAATGTAGCCAGTGCCTCATATAGAGCGGTATTTTCTTCACCCTCTCCCTGGTAGCCGGCCAGCTCCCAGAGTTTTGCCTCTGGCACATTGGCTTCAAACTCGAAGGTATTAGTAGTGGATGGCGAGACTCCCCCTAAAAGCATGCTCTCCCAGACGACTGCGCTGGAATTCCCATACTCATGCAGAGCCAGTTCAAGGTTCCCCTGCATCACAGAATCCGTATTGTTTTCCAGCGTCACAAAAACCTTTACCTTTTTAGGATCTGTTTGGTTTTGCACATAAATATCAGTGACATGCACCTGATCGGAGGCGATCATTGTTACGGGACCGGTTATCCCGCCAAAACCATGAACAGCAGGGACCAGGTTCTCTCCCCAACGCATCAGGATATTGTCATCCCATGAGAAATTGCCCACCGGATCTGTGATTCGAACATCCAGAATGTTCTCTTCGCCAAAAATGATGGCATCCGTCGCGTCGACCTCAAACGGGGTATTTCCGACAACGTCATAACCCACGAGTTTGCCATTCACAAATACTTCGGCACGCAAGTTCACAGACTCAAAATGCAGGCGAATGCGCTTGCCTTTTAAGTCAGGACCCACGTTAAATTTTTTACTCCACCAGGAAACACCGATGTAATCTCCACCTGTATCGGGAATTACTCCGCCTATCTCTCCCCAATAGTGCTCTTCAACAGTGCCGGGAACTTCTACTATCTTGTCTGAGGCACTGCCATCATGAAGCGCCTTCCATCCCGAAGTTGGGGGGTTAACTGGTAGTTTACTGATATCCACGGGGGGCAAATGCGCATCGTCGTTTGCCCAGACAGCAGCATGATCAAGCCACAAATTCCAACCTTCACCTGATAACTGCATTTCCGATCTTCCGGTCTGCGCAGTAGCAGTTAGTGAGAAAAAGAGTAGCGAAAGGAATGTGGGGAAAAATCTTTTTTTAATTATTTTGTGAGTAGTGATAAGCATCAACGTGCATCCTTTTAGAGGATTTGTATTTATAAGTGCCACTCATGATCTGGTGCAGTTACAAAATTACGGAAAGCAAACTGTAGACTGCTGTCTTTTATCAGATTCAGTATTCTATTCTTCGCCATAATTAGCAACATTCGAAAAATCGTTGTTCAATGATTGTTCACTGCCCTGTTCTCCTGTGTGCCAATTCTTTTAGATTTCATTTGCCACTCTGCTCTCTTCGCATAAAAATTACCGCTCCTTTGCCCGGAGCATAATTTATCGTTATTCTTTCTATCCTCTCACTCCTAACTTTTAATACATAAAGCATGCAAAAAACCACACTGATAACCGGCGCGTCAAAAGGCATTGGCTACGCATGTGCCGCAGACAGGGCAGCTGCAGGAGAACTTGTTATCGGCCTGGCCCGGCGCAAACCGGCGTCTTTCCCCGGTGAATTTCTGGAAGTGGATTTGTCGGATCCAAATGCAATTCAGGAAGCGGCAAATAAAGTACTGAAAAATCATGGAAACGTAGATCACCTGGTAAACAATGTCGGCCTGGTTAAATTGGCAAAAATCGGTTCAGTCAAGCTACAGGATTTTGATGATGTTATGAACCTGACCCTGAAACCGGCCATCTCATTAACCCAGGCATTTCTACCCGGAATGAAGGAACGGCGTTATGGTCGCATCGTCAATATTTCCAGTCTGGTGGTTTTGGGTATAAGAGATCGCACATCCTACTCTGCGGCCAAAGCCGCGATGGTAAGTTTTACCCGCAGCTGGGCGCTGGATCTTGCCCTTGACGGTATTGCCGTTAACTCCGTGGCTCCGGGACCAACCGTTACCGAACTGTTTCGGGAAAACAATCCTGCTGGGAGTGACGCTGAAAAACGTTTTCTCGATATGGTCCCTATGGAGCGCTTTGCCACCCCGGAAGAAATCGCATCCGCCGTTGGATTTTTCCTCAAGCAGGAATCCGGCATTATCACCGGCCAGACACTCTATGTGGATGGCGGGGCAAGCATCGGGAGCGCTATCCCCTAGGCTTCGTCTGGCCCCTGCTACTCTCACTAAGAATATACGCAAGATGACGTTATTTTCTGAATATTGTATACAGATTGTATGCTAATCTCGCTCGCGCCGAACGTTCCGGTGACAGAACACAACTGCCAAAGCGGCGACCATAACAACGATTAGCGAGGGGATTTATGTCTATTAAGCTCAGGACCATATTGGCCACTTTGACTATTGCCCTGTTGGGGTCAATGCCCGTTCAGGCCGAACTCCGAGTTGGCGCAGCACGAATTGACCAGACAGGACAACTGGGTGAAGCGCAGCAGGGCGCCTATGCCCATGAACGTATTTACGCACGTGCCATTGTGCTGGAAAACGACGGCAATACAGCTGCTTTGATCAGTTATGAAGGCCCCTATGGCGGCCTCGATATGTTATCCACACGCCAGGCAATGGCCGAGGTGCTGGATACCTCACTGGCAAATATTGTTGTCACCCATACCCACTCCCATAGTCGGGAAGTGGTTCACAATCAGGAGCGTGAAATGCCGGAAGATGGCGTTTCTCCTGAACTGCTCGAAGCCGTGATTCAAGCTCGCGACAATATGCAACCGGCATTGGCCAGCTACGACACGGGCATTTCATTTCTGAATGTAAACCGCGATGCCATTGACCCCAAAAGCCGAAAATGGGTACAGGGCGTCAACATGGATGGCGTCGTGGATCGTTCAGTTGGCGTATTGAGCTTTATTGACCATGATGGCGCGCCGATTGCTGTCTGGGTCAACTACGCCATACATCCTGTGAGTGGATACATGCTCGGCATAGTGAGTGGTGATATCCCGGGTGCCATGTCACGTTATATTGAGCAGTCCTTTGATGACACCATGGTTGCCGCCTTTAGCCAGGGCACTTCGGGTGACATAAATAGTCTGTATCTGCGACCAGCGAACAATGCCATGGCCTCTCGCCTTGGCGAGCCGATCACTGGCTACCTTATGGATCGTGAGACTTTTGAAGCACCTCTGCGTGAAGCCAGTAGCAATGGCGAAGACATTGCACCGGTTGATCAACAAACCCTGGATCGTTTGCTCCGATTTCTGGAAAGCCAGGGACAGGTGCTTGGCGAAGAAGTTATCCGGGTGATGAGCAAACCCCAGGACTGGCAGGACAATGTCCGCATCGCCGGTTTCACCAAAAACTTTAACTGCCCGGGACGCATACGCACCAATGGAAATAATATGGATGCCTCGCGCGAAGGTGTTGCAGGCGAGTACGCCGATGCCGAAGACCAGACACTTAGAACCAGCTTGATCGGTATCGGTAATATGTCGATTTTTACTATTAATGGCGAAGCGTTTGCCGCCATTGGCAAAAAAATCAAGGAAGAAGCGCTCATGAATGACACCATGATCGTCACCGTGGCCAATGAACGTATGCGCGGCTATATCCCCGATGATGCATCCTTTGGTCACCAGACCTTCCAGGTACTGAACAACCGCATCAAACCGGGCTGTGCCGAACCCGGTCTTATCGAGGCAGTTGTGGAGTTGCAGAACAGCTATCTGGGTAACAATTAATATTGGCCGACATAAAAAGGCCCAATTCAACCCTGGATTGGGCCTTTTATTTTTTAGAGCTTTTATTTTTAAGTATATTGAAAGGTGATACTGCGCCTAAACTGACTACTTACCTTTTCGGCAACACATTCACCTGAAACCAGTAGTCTTCCAGGCGCACGATGGCCTGAATAAAATTTTCAACATTGACCGGTTTGTTAATATAGCCGTTGGCACCCGCCCGATAGCACAAGTCTATATCGTCGGGGTCTTCCGAACCCGTCGACACCACTACAGGTATTTTTTTGAGTCGGGAATTGGTCTTGATCTGAGCTAAAACCTCCTGACCACTTATGCCGGGAAGTTTGAGGTCTAGAAGAATTATTCCAGGCAAGTCAGCCTGAGTATTCCTTGAATAATCGCCACGACAAAACAGAAAATCCAGCGCTTCATCACCAGAATTAACTCGTACAAGCTTGTTCATTAAACCTGCTTTAGTAAAAGTTCTCTCTGTTATGTAGAAATCATCTTCGCTGTCTTCAACAATAAGAATACTGTTGGCAATACTGTTTGTGAAATCCATAGACATGTTCTGTTCGATGTGCATCATGCCATATCAAGATGACCATAAGATGACAATAAAATTATGCAGAAGTCAGACTTTGCCACTTTAATACTATTCTTCATAGTCTGGCGGGCTTAAAAGCAATAAAAATAGCCGAAAGTATTCCTTTCACTAACAAAACAAACCCGCCAGCATCAACCGACCATGGCTTCGAGATCAGCAGCAGTCATCGGCTTGCCAAAATAGTACCCTTGGGCATATTTGCAACCCAGCTCCAGCAAGCGATTAGCTACTTCCAGGGTTTCAACACCTTCGGCAAGCACTCGCACCTTAAACGCCTTACCCAGAGCAAGAATGGATTCAACGATCAGTGCATCGCGCTCACTACTGAGCATATCAGTGATAAAAAGCTGATCAATCTTGATTTCCCCTATAGGAAAGTCACGCAAGTATTTGAGTGAGGAATATCCCGTACCAAAATCATCAATCGAGATAGTTATGCCAAGCTCATTAAGTTCTTGCAGAACGCGTCCCGCTGATTCCGGCGAACTCATAATGCCGCTTTCCGTTACCTCAAGACAAAGTTCACCTGCAGGCATGCCGATCCGGCGAATGACATCACCGATTTTCCGGCTCAACCCCTCGCGATTCAAAAGGCAGGCGGACAGGTTGACGGAAACCGGAAGATTAATCCCCCTTACAGACCAGTCTCTCGCCTGTAAAAGAGCTGTTTCCAGAACCTGCAAGGTCAGCGATTCGATATGGGCCGACTTTTCGGCAATAGGGATAAATTTTGCGGGATACAAAAGCCCAAGTGTCGGGTGCTGCCAGCGTACCAGAGCCTCGACACCAACAATGTTTTTATGCTCCAAATCAAGCTGCGGCTGATAGAGAACAAATAACTCGCGATTGGCAAATGCTTTTTTAAAGCTTTGTGCAATCAACATGTCGGCCGAATCTGTTCGATTGTGTTCTGATCCGTAAACCGTAACAAGACGCCCATCGCGCTTGCTGTCATACATGGCGATATCCGCATTGCCGAACAACTCTTCACCATGGCTGCCGTGATCGGGAAATTGAACCAGGCCAAAAGACGCATTGATATCGATAATATGCTCGTCAATCATGAACGACTTGGTGATCTGTTCAGCGATTTTTTCTGCAACGATAATGCCTCCTTCTATACTGTCCGTGGTTGGCAGTAATACCGAAAATTCATCACCGGCAATTCTGGCAAAGATGTCTGAATCACGCATCAGACTTACAACTCGCTCCGCAATCTGGGCTAACAGTTGATCGCCTGCAGCATGCCCGTAGCTGTCGTTGACTGTCTTGAAAAAATCCAGGTCGAGCATCAACAGGATAAACGTTCTTCCGGCGCGCTCAGCCTCGCGAACAACCTGGTTAAGCCGCTCAAAGAAAAGCCGCCTGTTGGGCAACCCGGTCAGCGCGTCGAAATAACTCATACGCAGCAATTCCTGATCATGCTGCTCCATCCTCCGCTGTATTTCTGCCTTTTCAGAGGCAGACTCAACTGCTCGACGAATTGTCAGCTTGCCCAACTCTTTTTTACTCAAATACTCCTGGACACCAAGAGCAATGCTTTCCGCGGCCACGCGTTCATCGCCTTGACCTGTTAGCAAAACAACCGGGGGTCGCAACGAACAGGGCGTCGACAACAATTCGCCGAAATAATCAAACGCTGTACCCCCTGGAAAACGATAGTCCATCAACACACAGTCGTACTCGCCCTGCATGATCAAATCCATCGCATGAACCGGATCAGATGCCTCATCAATATTTACATCCAGGCCAGAGCTTTTCAGATAGCGGCAGACGAGACGGCGATCCAGCTGGTCATCATCTATTAAAAGCACGCGCAGCAAATATTGCTCTGGAGCGTCAAAGCCCAGAGATGCATTACCACTGATTGATGTCATACGGCCTACTTGCTCTGAAAACTAACCGTTAAAACAAACTTTTCAATCATTGAAACCAGATTGATAAAGTCGTTTCCAGCATTTGATTTAACAATGTAACCGGCAATATGTTGCTCGTAAGCTTCCGCCTTGTCACGGTCATCATCAGACGTAGTGAGCACAAAAATCACGGTGCTCTGGAGTGATTCATCACTGCGCACCTGTTCCAGAAATTCCAGCCCGCCCATCCTCGGCATATTCAGATCAAGTAAAATAATGTACGGCCAGGCCATTGCTTTTACCCCGTTAGTGCCCCTAAGCAAACTTAAGGCTTCAACACCATTGGCCGCATCGTTGATAGGGTTATCGATCCGGTGCTTGCGCAAGGCACGGGTGACTGCTCTGATCTCTACCTGATCATCGTCAACGATTAGTATGGTTACCGGGTTACTTTTGTCTTGCCCCATATCTCCCCCTTTTTTACTCCTGGTCCTGTTTTGGTGAAACTGGCCAGGCCAGGATAAAACTGGTGCCCCTTTTCCCATCGGACAAAATTTCAACACGACCACCATGTATTTCCATGGTTTTTTTGACCAGTGCCAGCCCCATCCCGCTGCCTTCCAGTTCATCCCTCGGTTTTAGCGTCTGGAAAAGCCGGAATACTTTCTCCTGATACTCGGCCGGAATCCCCGGGCCATCATCACTGATGGTAAACAGCACCTCATTGCCAGAGGTCTCGGCGCTGACATTGATGACGCCCTGTTCCTTGTCGTGATGTTTGACAGCATTCATGACAACATTCCTGAATACCAGCTCTACCGTCGCAAGCGGGGCCAAAACCCCCGGTAAATCGTCAGGCAGATTTACCTGAAACCGCTCAGCGGGCACATAAAGTTCCAGCACGTTTTCCAAAACAGCACGAGCATTTACCCAGGTCGACTCATGATCCTTGCGACCAATTCGCGAGTACGCCAGCAGGCTGGCAAGCAACTCTTCCAGGCGCTTGATACGGTCGCGCAACAATGCCAGATCTTCGCGTGAAGAAGGCGGCAAAAACTCACCGGCGTCTTCCTCAATAAAAGAAGCCAGATGGTCCATACCTCTTAGTGGCGCCCTCAAATCATGGGAGGCAACATAAACAAAATGGTCAAGCTCCCAGTTGGTTTTTTTCAAATGACTGTTCGCCAATACCAACTTTCGAGAAAGATTTTTTAACTTGTTTAGCTGGTCAACCCGCTCACTAATATCCACAATCGAACAGATGACCATAAGACCCATTCGGGTTTTTAAAGGGCTCAGCCTGATTTCAATTGGAATTTCCACGCCGTCCCTACGCAAGCCAAACAGATCCCGCCTTTCGCTCAGATTTAGCTTCTCGGGATCCTGTAGATAGTGGTCTCGCAATTCCACATGATCGTCATATCGCCCGGGAATGAGCACCTCAATCTTTTCGCCGATCAGTTCCTTCAACTCATACCCAAACAGGCTGAGCATGGTTTCGTTGGCCTGTCGAATGACGCCCTTATCATCGACCATCATTAACGCATTGGGGACCGAGTCAAACGTCAGGCGCAATAAATCATCCCGGTAACTGCCGCGGGATAACGGAGAAATATCTAAAGTCATGTATATATGGGAATGCAGCACCCAGGCCACAGACCAGAGAACCAATATGGAAAGCACTCGATCGACCGAGAAGGTATAACCGTATATATCAATGGCGCCAGCCAATATCAGCAATGTGCAGACCAGTGCATAAG
>Ga0222652_1000200_pt1 | contig 30580 bp, 36 predicted proteins | sample AntAcemetagen371_FD_179803 | JGI IMG/M metagenome (GOLD analysis project Ga0222652, IMG submission 179803) | Saline water microbial communities from Ace Lake, Antarctica - #371 | ecosystem: Environmental > Aquatic > Non-marine Saline and Alkaline > Saline | place: Antarctica: Ace Lake... | reverse complement strand
AAGAACGCTATCCTGAGCGCGTGGCCCAGGCGCGCTCACTGTGGATTGAATATCTGACTGAATTGCTCAACGTTAGGATTGCTTCGCAGGATGAGAAGTTTGCCGATTGGGCAGACAAAATGGCGGGGAATCTTAGAGCCCTGTCAGACAAGGTTCCTGAGGATCGGCAAGGCTGGGATCCGCGTGGCTATTGTTTTACAGCAGCATAGGCTGTTGTGTTTTTGGCAACATGGTTGCCTGATCTGCGGCGCAATCCGGTTAAAACAATTACAAAAACTGGATGGCGATAAGTGCGTGACAGACCACCAGGGTCATGGTGAGAATGGTTCTCTGAACCTTGTAGCTATGTTCCATTTCCAGGTCCGGGATAAAAAACTCTAATATCCAGATCAGCAAGTGCCCAAAGCCAAGACTAATGGTTGCCCATTTAAGTGGAACAAATGTCGTAATCAGTGCGGCTGACAGTCCAAATGCAAGGCCAATAAGCATCATGGGAACCTTTGCCTTATCTGGTCCGGTAAAAGAGATACCCCACCAGCAGCCACTAATAAATACCAGCGCGTAGGCTGAAAACACGAGAAAGGCGTGTGTTGACGAGCGCACACCTTCTATTGGGCCACACCAGCTCTGGTAGGTGAAAACCAGAAACGGAATGAGTCCCAAATAGGCGAGCGTTCTGTATGATTTTATTGAAAGCATTGAGTCTTAGGTTATTAAGGTTATAACTAGCTGACAAGGAATACTAACATTCGTAATATGGCTATTCGGGTTAAACTTTTTACACTTGAATTGTGGTCAGGCTAGGCTAGATTCCGGGCAATACTGGCGATACAAAGGGCCAGCAAGCCAGCGCCAAGCCAGCGGTAGAAAGTTGGCCCTTCCACCATCATTAGCCGGTCATGGACACGCATCCCCATCAAGTGGCCCACAAGGGCGCAGGGTAGCAGCCAGGCTTGGTGACGCAATTGCAAATCTACCTCGTAGACATACAGCGTGGTGAGCTTCACGATGACCAGAACTGTCCAAAGCACAAAAAGGCTGGCCCTGACGCTGTTTTTTTGTAATGTTTTGATGGCAACCGCTGCGATTAACGGCGCACCGGAAAGAGACAGGCCGGATACGTAGCCGCCGACAATTAGTACCGGGTAATCCAGCCATTTTCCCAGTTTTGCGGTATTAAAATTAAAGATGTAGCTCAGGCTGTAATAAATGATGACTGCGTAAACCGTGTATAGAACCCAGTCGCCTGGCAGTGTGATCAGACCGAAAACACCGATCATAAAGGTTGGAAAAATCAGCGCGAGCAGTTTGCCGATGGTATTCCAGTCGATCAGATGGTGATCTTTTACCAGGGTTACAGTCGAAAAAATCAGCAGTTGCACGCAGACAATAGGTACCAGAAACAGCATGGAGTCGACGGCCAGCAGCGCTACGGGGTACATAAGCCCGGCGCCACCAAAACCAATACCGGCACGTACAAAACCCGACCACCAAAAAGCAATCATCAAAATAACAATGGTGTAGAGGTCAAACTCCATCTGCCTGGGTCTCGCGGTTAATTTGGAGGAGGGCGTAAAAAGCCGCGCATTTTAGCAAAAAAGTCCGGGAATCGCCCTAATTGCATAAAGCCGCTATGCCTTGCAGTCAGCGTCGTTAGTGGCGGCATCACTGCCTACAGATTTACGTTATCCCCGTCTCCATTCGTCATTCCTGCGAATGCGGGAATCCATCTCTTTCAAGATGTGTGGATCCATAGATGGCCTGGTTTAGTTCTCGGAAACAAATTCAAAGCGAGGTAGCGTTTTACTGTTCACCTCAATGGTTTCGGTAAACATTTGCAGGGGCCGAACCCACAGGCTTTTATCGCCGTAATCGGTGCGGTAAACCACCATGAGTTCACTGGTCTCTGAGTGTCTGGCGGTTCCGGAAACAATATATTCCTTGCCCTTGTAATGCCGGTAGCGGCCGGGTCTGATGGCGTTTGGCTGAGAGGTTGAATTCGACAGGGTCATGTTTGATAAGTCGCTATATTTAAGCTGATCGTTTGTTTTTTCTTGTTAGAACGGTTGTTCGCAAACAATGGGTTGCGACAGCAGGGCAAACCCGTTTTTGTCGGCAGCAATCCACCACATATTGGCGGCCCAGTCGCCCAGGACTAACCGCGTTTTATCACTGTCGAGTCTGTGCTCGGCGGGTCGATGCGTATGACCGTGGATCAGGGTATTCACAGAATATTTCTGCATGATTTCTGACACTGCGTCAGCATTTACATCCAGGATATTTTCCGGCTTGTTTTTGTTCATGTCCTTGCTTTGTTCGCGCCATTTTTCAGCGATTTTCTGTCGTCTTCGCAGGGGCAGATGACGCACAACAAAGTTGTAGACCGGATTATGTACCTTGCGGCGAAACCGCTGGTAGAGCACATCATCCGTGCACAGCAGGTCGCCATGCATCAAAAGCGCTTTGTGGCCATAACGATCAAACAGATAGTGGTCAGAAAGAATCCCGGCGCCTGTGTCTTTGGAAAACCGGGTGCCCAGTAAAAAGTCGCGATTGCCATGCTGGACTTGCAGTGCGATTCCCCTGCGCGAAAGGTTGTATAAATCATTTTTTACCATGGCGGCGAAGTCGGAGGTGTCATCGTCACCAATCCATGCTTCAAACAGGTCACCCAGAATGAGCAGCTCTTCTGTGTCTTCGGGCAATGCATGAAGAAAATTGCGAAATGCCTGGTACACCGATAAATCATGCGGGCCCAAGTGCAAGTCAGAGATAAAAATTGATTTCATAACCTTCCGTTTGAGGTAATGGTTTTTTTGCAGATAAAACGCCTATCCTGCATGTTTTAGCAGGGCATTTTACACAAGATTCAAGGTACAAAAATTGATCCAGATTAAATCCGTGTTTGCACTACAGGGCGCAATGTGTCCGCCGCCAGCGCTTTTTTGCCCATATGCATTATGTACCCCAGCCCGCCGGAAAAATCATGCTGGCAAGCCAGTTGCAGAAGCTGCCTTTGTGGCCAGCCAGGATATTGGCTTTGCATCTGGCTGCGAGCCTGAACCCGGATTGAATAATTGCAAAGCCTCGGATTGGGCAGGGCGTCTATGGCTGCCGGAATCGCCAGCCCAAGTTGTCTGTTTGCCAGAGCAAAAGTCTGTTTTAGATGTGCTTTTTCCCGAGCGTTAGCGCAGTCCTTGATCAGTGACTGCCAGTCCGGATCCAGTCGGGAAATCTGCCGCCAGTCCAGCAGCCAGCAGAGTCGCCCCCAGTAAGAGTTGCATCCGTGAGCGGCCAGGTAACGAATATGGGTGGACTCGTCGAAGGCGGGAATGGAGTTGCCTTCAATCTGGATCTCTGTGCGTTTTTGCCAGGCGGTATCAAAATCGAAATGAAATGCCTGGCTGAATGTGCGCAGAGCCCAGTGCAATTCGATCAGCCCGCCGGAGGGGCGGTGTGCGAGGCTGAAGTCTTTCATTGCATTGCGGTATCGCGCCATGGCAAACGCAGAAAGTCCTTCTCTGGGTATGCCCCGATAGCAGTCGATTTCTTGCAGCGCCTGACAGGCGCGCTCGTGATCGTTCGGGTGAACAATCAGGTCGATATCCCGGCATTGGCGAGCAAGGTTGGAACCGTACAGCCATTGCCCGGCCACAATGCCTTTAAAAAACAGAGCGCGAATACCATGTGCGCTTAGTTGCGAATAAATCTGATGTTGCAGCTCACTAAGCAATAAAAGGTTTTTTCGCTCTGCAAGCACAGACTGATGCAGAAGTTCTAGCTGATCTTCGTCAAACTCGTGGTGATCAGTATGTCTGGCAAGCTCACGATAAAGTTCCAAAACGATATGGTGCCAACTGGCAAGTCTTTGCAGATATGGCCAGTGCCCGGGTTTAAATTGCCAGGATCGACCCGAGAGCAGCCGCAATAGCTGCTCCCAGGCCTGTTTTTGGAGATCTGTTGGGTGTGCAGTCATGCTTCCAGTCCTGTCTGCACGTCAAAATGCAGAGAGTTAAACTGCAACGACCTCGCACTTCTCGATAATGACCGGCTCAACCGGTACATCGCGATGCATGCCGCGATTACCGGTTTTGATGTTTTTAATTTTTTCAACCACATTCATGCCGTCAACCACCTTGCCAAATACGGCGTAACCCCAGCCCTGCGGGTTTTTGCCGCTGTGGTTGAGAAAGTCGTTGTCGCTAAGGTTGATAAAAAACTGGGCGGTAGCCGAGTGCGGGTCACCTGTGCGAGCCATGGCCAGGGTGCCTTTGTCGTTTTTCAGGCCGTTGTCGGCCTCGTTTTCGATGGGCGCGCGTGTTGTTTTTTGGCTCATGTCTTCCGTCATTCCGCCACCCTGGATCATGAATCCATTGATCACCCGATGAAAAATGGTTTCATCATAAAAGCCTTCCTCACAGTACTGCTTAAAGTTTTCTGCAGATTTTGGCGCGTTTTCAAAATCGAGCTCGATGCTGATAGTGCCGTGATTAGTAACCAGATTAATCATGTAAAACCCTTGTTTTTTAAATTTGAAAAGAAATTTGTTCGGTATGTTTGGCTGAGGCCGCTATAAAGTCTCTGCGAGGCCGCTATAATACCCGCTTTTTTTCGGGCCGACAGGTTCGAGCTTGCCTGGCCAAACGATAAATATTTATGAGCACTGCTGACAAACCCGCAAATTTTCTGCAAAACATTATTCGCGAAGATCTGGAGGCAGGCCGTCATGACAAAATCGTTACGCGTTTCCCGCCGGAACCCAATGGCTATCTGCACATTGGGCATGCCAAGTCTATTTGCCTGAATTTTGGTCTGGCTGAAGAATTTGGCGGCGTATGTAATCTGCGTTTTGACGATACCAATCCCGAAAAGGAAGAGCAGGAATATGTCGATGCCATCAAGCAGGATGTGCAGTGGCTGGGCTTCCAATGGGCCGGGAAGGTCCGGTTCGCCTCCGACTATTTTGACCAGTTTTACACCTGGGCCCAGCATCTGGTGCGCGAAGGCAAAGCCTATGTCTGTGAATTGTCAGCCGATCAGGCACGTGAATATCGCGGCACGCTGAAAGAGCCGGGTAAAGACAGCCCTTATCGCGAACGCTCGGTGGAAGAAAATCTCAGGCTGCTTGAGGCCATGAAAAACGGGGAGATGGACGAGGGCAGCGCCGTGCTGCGCGCCAAAATCGATATGGCGCATGCCAATATCAACATGCGCGACCCGATTCTTTACCGCATTCGTAAGCAGACGCATCACAACACCGGTGACAAGTGGTGTATCTATCCGTCCTATGATTTTGCCCACGGGCAGGAAGATGCCATCGAAGGTGTTACCCATTCGATCTGCACTCTGGAATTTCAGGATCATCGACCACTTTACGAGTGGTTTATCGATAACCTGCCGTTACCTGGCAAGCCCAAACAGTATGAGTTTGCCCGCCTGAACCTGAATTACACAGTGACCTCAAAGCGCAAGCTCAAGCTGCTGGTGGATGAAGGCTACGTGGATGGCTGGAACGACCCGCGTATGCCGACGATTTCCGGCATGCGCCGCCGCGGCTATCCCGCACGAGCTATTCGCAACTTCTGTGACATGATTGGTGTCACCCGGGCCGACTCCCTGGTGGATGTCAGCATGCTGGAATACGCCCTGCGCGATGATCTCAATGAAAATGCGCCGCGCGCCATGTGTGTTCTGCGTCCGCTTAAGGTCAGTATCACCAACTTTGATGAGTCCGGGATTGCCGATGGCGACTCAGTCACAGTGCCCGTACATCCAAACAAACCGGAAATGGGCGAGCGCCAGTTGCCCTATGGTGCCGAGCTGTTTATCGACCAGACGGACTTTAGTGAGGACACCACGCTATCTCGCAAGAAGTTTAAACGTCTGGTGATTGGTGATTATGTTCGCCTGCGCGGTGGCCATGTAATTCGGGCCGATGAGGTGATAAAAGACCCCGAAGGCCGGATTATTGAGATCATCGCCTCGCTGGTACCTGATACCATCGGCGAAAACCCGCCTGAAGGCATCCGCCCGCGCGGAGTGATTCACTGGGTATCGGCCAATAACAGTCTGCAATGTCAGCTACGCTTGCATGATCGCCTGTTTATGGACCCTACGCCGGATTCCGGCGACAAAAAATTTCTTGATCATATCAATCCGGAGTCCCTGCTGATTTTGGAAGGCTGTCGCGCCGAAATAGGGCTTGCCAAGGCCGAGGCAGGGGATGCCTGGCAGTTTGAGCGCGAGGGCTATTTTTGTCTGGATAGCAAGTACGCAACGGCCGACAAGCCGGTGTTTAACCAGACCATAGGCTTGAAGGATAATTGGGCAAGCAAAATCTAAATTTGAATTTGGGGTCAGAGCTGTAATTATTTAGCTCCACAGTTAGCGTATTTACCCGCAAGCTATAAATAATTACAGCTCTGACCCCAAATTCACTGACCCCAAATTTACCGGATTTCACAACGAGCATAACCAAACGAATGAACTTAAAGGTCTACAACACCGCCACGCGCCAGAAGGAAGACTTCCAGCCGATTGATCCACAACACATCAAAATGTATGTCTGTGGGCCGACGGTGTATAACCTGATTCACATTGGCAATGCTCGTCCTGCAGTGGTCTTTGATGTGCTGTTTCGCGTGCTGAAAAACGAGTACCCGAAGGTCACTTATGCACGCAACATCACCGATATAGACGACAAAATAATGAAAGCGGCGGCCGAGAATGGTGAACCTATTTCAGAGTTGTCGGCTCGTTACGCAAAGGAATACCAAGCCGATACCGATGCCCTGGGTACCTTGCAACCGACTGTCGTACCCTATGCCACCGAGCACCTGCCGCAGATGATCTCCATGATCGGGCGTTTGATTGAGCGTGGGCACGCCTATGAGGCCGAGGGCCATGTGCTCTTTGCGGTGCAGTCCATGGATAACTACGGCAAGCTGTCCAACCGTTCGCTGGAAGATATGCTCGATGGCGCCCGGGTGGAAGTTGCACCCTACAAAAAATACGCCGGCGATTTTGTGCTCTGGAAGCCTTCAGCCAAGGGTGAACCCGGATGGGATAGCCCCTGGGGCTACGGTCGCCCTGGTTGGCATCTGGAGTGCTCGGCCATGATCGAAGCGCATCTGGGTGAAACGATTGATATTCATGGTGGCGGCCGCGACCTGATTTTTCCCCACCACGAAAATGAGGTAGCGCAAAGCTGCTGTGCTAATGTCGGCAAAGACTCTTCTCCGACTGATTGGGTTCGTTACTGGATCCACAATGGCTATGTGAATATCGACGGCGAGAAGATGTCAAAGTCGCTGGGTAATTTCCGAACTGTGCGTGAGCTTTTGCAAAAATATCGCGGTGAAGTGATTCGCTTTGCGCTGTTGTCTGCGCAATACCGCTCTGAACTGGATTTTTCCAAAGAACTGCTGGATCAGTCCAAAGCCAGTCTCGATACACTTTACGGTTTTCTGCGAGAGAACAAGGCCGTAGCGGTAACGAAAGTTGATATACGTGATCAGCCGGTTTATCAGGCGCTGCTGGATGATCTCAATACCCCCATAGCGATCAGTGAGCTCTATGCGCTGGCCCGGTCTCTGGGTGTTGCAGATGGTGAAGAAAAATCGCGTATCAAGTCGATTATTTTAAGTGCTGCAAGTCTGCTCGGTTTATTGCAGCAGGATCCGGATGAATGGTTCCAGTCCGGTGATGAAGGCGGGATTAGTGCCGGAAAAATTGAACAGCTAATCGCTGAACGGGTTCAGGCCAAGCTTGACAAAAACTATGCCCGGGCAGATGAAATTCGCTCACATTTGGAGTCGGAAGGCGTCTTGCTGGAGGATTCTCGCGAAGGAACCAAGTGGAAGCGAGCCTGAGAACGGCCAGATGAAATTATATAAAAGTAAGTATCATGCGGTTCAGGGTAGAATTTACTCTGAATCTGTATTTGACCTAATTTCAGGGAGTTCAGGTGGTTAATAAAGAAGACGACAAACTGGTTATTGCGATTTCGTCCAGCGCGCTCTTCGATCTGTCTGAGGGCAACCGGGTGTTTGTAGAAGAGGGTGTGGATGCCTATTCGCGCTATCAGGTTGAACACGAGAATTCGGTGTTGGAGCCGGGTGAGGCATTTCCGCTGGTCAAAAAACTCCTGGCTATTAATGAGCAGGTTGACGACAAGCAAATTATTGAAGTCATATTGCTTTCGCGCAACAGCGCCGATTCCGGCCTTCGGGTATTTAAATCCATTGAACACCATGATCTGGCGATTAGCCGGGCCGCTTTCTGTGGCGGTATTAATCCCTGGCGCTATATCCGGGCTTTTCATTGCGATTTGTTTTTGTCTGCCAATGCTGCGGATGTCATGGCGGCCCTGAATCAGGGAATTGCCGCGGCAACCATGATTGCAACCGAGGGTGCCAGCAATGCCCTGGATGACCAGATTGTTCGCTTTGCCTTTGATGGCGATGCGGTGCTTTTTTCCGATGAATCCGAGCGCATATTTAAAAGCTCCGGGTTGGAAGCCTTTACGGAAAATGAGAAAAAATCTGTCAATGAGCCACTGAGCGGCGGACCTTTTCGTGCATTTTTAAGCTCGTTACATAATGTCCAGGCCAGGTTTGATCCGAGTGAATGCCCGATCAGAACGGCTTTGGTCACTGCCCGGTCAGCCCCGGCGCACGAACGGGTTATCCGAACGCTGAGAGAGTGGAATATTCGTCTGGACGAGTCCCTGTTTTTGGGAGGCATGCCCAAGGGGGAGTTTTTGCAGGCTTATGGTGCGGATGTCTTCTTCGATGATCAGGCATTACATTGCGAATCGGCCAGCCGTTTCGTGACGACTGGCCACGTTCCCCACGGGATTGCCAATTCAGAATAATTCGATAATTTGGGGTCAGAGCTGTAATTATTTAGCTCCATACTTAGCGTATTTATCCGTCAGTTATAAATAATTACAGCTCTGACCCCAAATTAGTTCGCCTCGAATTACCCTGGATTAATTAGCTGTTGGAAAAACAAATAAGTGCTGCGGTCACTGCCACATTTAGCGATTCCACACCGCGCTGCATGGGAATTTTTACGGCGCTGTCACACAGTGAGTTAACCTGGGGCGATACGCCTTCCGTTTCATTGCCGAGCACAAAGGTTTCAAAGTCGGTTCTGGGGCGAGACATCAATGAATGTTCCGCAGCCAGACTAAGCGAATAAATAGTGTGTCCGACCTTGCGCAATTCGCCCAGCGCTGTGGACAATGATTCCACTTGAACAACAGGCGCTTTTAACAGAGTGCCCGCACTTGCCTTGATAACAAGAGGCGAAAGGGCAGCACAGCCCTTGCGGGGCAGGATCAGCGCATCAAACTTGCTGGCGGCGACGGACCGGATGATCATGCCCAAATTTTGGGGATTGGTGATTCTGTCCAGTGCAATGACTCGTTGCGACGTCTTTTTTGAGCTGATCAGTTGCTCAAGGGTCATAAAGTTTCGGCAGGCAATATCAGCGGCCACGCCCTGGTCCTGTTTGGCATTTTTTGAGATTCTGGACAATGCCTGCGGGGCATGCTCAAAAATTTCGGCGCCCTGCTTTTGGGCCAGGTCCGTAATTTCGTTGAGTATGGCCGCAGGTTTGTTGCGGCTGGAAAAATGCAATCTTTCGACTTTACAGCCCGGGGTTTGTAATGCTTCCAATACCGGTTTGCGACCATAGATGGTCAGCATTCTGTCAAACTGGGCCTTTTTGGCCTGGTATTCCTGACTGTCCTGGGACATGAATAAACGTCTACCTCTGTTTGGGGTGGCACTTACCCCTTAATATAGCCCAATGGATAAGCAGAAAAATACCCGCATTCTTACTGATTTAAAACAATCCTTGCTGGAGGATCTGGAGCGGGGGGCAATGAGTTCCGAAACCCTTACCCTGGAGCAAAATAAAGTAGGCCGATTGTCGCGAATGGATGCCATGCAGCAACAGGAAATGCATAAAGCCAGCCAACATCTGATCCGCAGGCGGCTGGTGCAAATCGAAAAGGCATTACAGGCATTGGCAGCTGGCGATTATGGCTTTTGTGAAGGCTGCGGTGATGAAATTTCTGCCTCCCGCTTGCAAGTCCGGCCCGAGTCACTGATGTGCGTTTCTTGCCAGGAAAAGCTCGAAAGCTGTTAAAGGGACTATCTCCAGTAGTCTTCGATCCACCTGGAGGGCGCCAGTCGACGATACCAGCGATCACCAATTCCGGCGACGGCTTCAGCCGGATTGGGTGCGCCGTGAAATACAAGAATTTTGCCTTTGTCGGGCTTGGGCGTTGGGAAAAACCAGCGCTTGAGTCGGTTTCTGCTCATGCAGTTATGGCGAAAGCTCAGACACCAGTCGGCGGGCCAGTATTGCAGTTTTCCCATTTCCTTGAGTTTGGCAGTCAGGTAGGCTTGTTCGTTGTGATATTGCTCCACGATTTGGTCACGGTTTTCGATAAAATCACCGAGTACGTTACTAAGCTCGCCCGCCTCAAAACGATAAACTGACGAATTGCCTTCGCCGGATTCGGCTTCGATCCAGTCGCGAATAATAAAAAATTCACCTTTCAGTTCGAAAAAGCAGTCGATGTTATCCAGCAGGACAATATCGACATCCAGAAACAGGCAGGTACCCTCAATGTCGTAGAGGCGCGGTGAGAATGTCAGCAGTTTTTTCCAGGCCTGAACTCGTTTGCGTCCGGGACTGTCTTCGAGATCGGCCTGAACCTCGGGTATGGGGAAGCTTTCAATGTCCTGTTTAAGATCTTCATCATTGTCTGTCAGGCAGATAAAGCGAAAAGGAAGGCTCAGGCTTCTCGATACCATTGAATGAAGTTTGTTGACGTAAGAAGCATCGTATTTGTTGCCCCATTTCATGCAGAGAATATTGACTGTGTCTTTTGGCATGGTTGATTAGCTTCCTGACTGAGCGATATCCAGATATGCCTGGATGCAGCTTTTCATCCCCATGAGCAGCGAGTCCGCAGTAAACGCGTGGCCGATGGAAACCTCCAGAATATCGGGGATCTGTAAAAACCTGGACAGGTTGTCCAGGTTAAGGTCATGTCCGGCATTGACGCCCAGGCCAATATCCTGGGCCACTTTGGCCGCATCGGCATAACGCTGTATAAGCGTTTCCAAATTTTTGTCGTTGTGTTCAAAAGCCCATGCGTAGGGGCCTGTATACAGCTCAATGCGATTGGCTCCGATGTCACGGGCCAGTGCAATTTGCTCAGGGTCGGGATCCATGAACAAACTTACACGGATTCCCTGAACATGCAGTTGCTGGATGATCGGCCGAATGCGGTCACCGTCGGTCTTAAGGTTAAAACCGTGGTCGGAGGTAAGCTGGTCGTCGATGTCGGGAACCAGGGTGACCTGATCGGGCCGGGTTGCTTCCACGAGTTTGAGAAAGCCAGGATACTTGCCGATTTCTCCGGCGAAAGGATTGCCTTCAACATTGAACTCTATGTGATCGTACTTTCGGCAAAGTTCTGCCAGTTCATATACGTCGTCGGGCCTGATATGTCGCTGGTCCGGTCGTGGATGCACGGTGATCCCCTGACCGCCGGCCTCTATGCAATGTTGACCGAATGCAACCGGATTTGGGTAATTGCCTTCGCGCGAATTTCTCAACAATGCGATCTTGTTGAGGTTCAGACTGAGTGCTGTTGAGCTCAAACTGATATTTCCAAATAGTCCGGTTTAGGGATCAAGCCCACTCGGAGTAACCGCGGCGAGGACGAATCCGGGTCAGAATCAGGCACAAAATGGCGCCGCCAAAAACAGCGCCGCCACCGTAAAGAAAATACATTTTCCAGCTTTCGTCAGTAAGACGGTCAACTTCTGCATTACGCAGATCCAGTTCATTTTGTAGCAGTTGGTTGCGGCGCAGGAGCTCTTCGTTCTGACTGCCAATGGTTGCAAGGTTGCCAATGATTTGCGGTGTCTGAATAACGACTGAGCCGTCTTCGCTGCTGACTTCCATCATCTCAGTCTCGATGCCTGATGCAACGATTTTTTCTGTTAGAAGTTCGAACTGGTTACGCAGCAATTCTTGCTCGATTTGCGCTTGTAGGGCCTGCTGCTCCGCTTCCTGGACACGTGTGTCAGCGCTGGGTGAATCCTGTAAATAACGCTCGGAAATCCAGCCTTCAAAACCGTTGGGCGTGCGTACATTCTGCCAGTCTTCTACCGGATTGTTGGTTGGCAGGACTTGCAAAGCGGTGCCGCTGGGAAGGGAGCGGGAAATCGTACATTCCCAGCAAGGTGAGTCGCGCATTTCGAAGCGCCAGTTATCCGTGACATACAGCGTTTCTGGCTGATTATCTTGCGGCTGGGCGAGGCTCTGCATTGAAGCAAGTGTCAGGAAACCGGCTAAAAAAAGGAATCGGTAGCTCATATCACTGGCCTCAGAAGGCTTTGAAAAAAGGTTTAACCGTTACTTTGGTATAGACACCATTGGCAACGTACGGGTCTTCATTTGCCCAGGCCTGGGCGTCTTCCAGGGAGGGGAATTCGGCAACAATCAGGCTGCCGGTAAATCCGGCCCCACCTGGATCATTGCTGTCGACCGCTGGAAAAGGCCCGGCGGTGACCAGTTGCCCCGTGTCAGATAAATCCTGCAAACGGGCGCGATGCTCAGGCCGGTTTTCCAGACGCTTTGGCAGGCTGTTGGGGACGTCTTCGGTAATGATGGCATATAGCATGAGAGGTTCCTGAAATTATTGAGTTTGAACGATTTCTTCCAGATCGAGCTGGGTCAGCCGTTTGATGTTACGAAACAGGTAGAATAGGGCAAACATCATAATGATCATGGCGGGCACCGCAATAACCGGGAAGCTCAATGCGGTCATCTTGCCCAGTTCTGCGTTAAATTCTTCAGTGCCTGGCGCCGAGACTAGCAGGTATCGGGCCAGTCCGTAGTTCAGGATAGCAGAGAGCAGAAATGATCCCGCCAGCATCCAGGAGGCGCGCACCAGGGTTAGTTCAAATTCCGGCTTGGTGCCGTTTTCAGTCAGGGCCTGTTCAATCTTCTCTGTCGCCAATACCATGTCGTTGTAGAGAAAGGTTCGAACCAGGGGGTATTTTGTCTTAAGGGAAATCAGGGTTGCCAAACCAAAGATAGCCGGAATAGCTGCTTCCTTGATCGCAATATACTGGGGGTCCAGCTCTAACAGGCTCATGCCTCCGGTTAGGGTGACACTAAGCACCCCCAACGCCGAGAAAAAGTTGATTTTGTGGGCGCGAAAATAGTCACGAATCCCGTAGGCTATGGGGAAAGCCAGGGCAACGATAATCCCCAACTGTGGCCCCAGCCGGTCTTCGCCGCTGAATCGTGTCAAAATAATTGTAGGAATGACAATATTCAGCAAAATATTGAGCAGCAGGTTCTCTCGCTGAGGTGTACGCTTGGGGCTGGATGTGGTTGCGGCGTTCTTGCTCATTATATTTTGTCCGGTAAAGCCTGTATAAAACCTGAAGAGTCGTGGAAGCCCTGTATGACTGTCAACAGCTGATAGTCAACTGCCAATTCACGACCAACAACGATCATCTTTGAAAAGCTGGCTATTGTAGCCAAGCATTTGTTACTGTCGAGCAGCTATCTTATCTGGATAGCTTCTATAATTTCGCACTGAAAAGAAAACATCGAGGTCAGAATTGAGTCAGTTTTTTGTCATTCACCCCGAAACGCCACAAAAAAGGTTGATCAGCCATGCCTGCGAGATTATTCGCCAGGGTGGTGTGGTGGTTTATCCTACCGATACGTCCTATGCCATAGGTTGCCATATTGGTGACAAGCGTGCGGTTGATCGAATTCGCCAGATACGCCGTCTGGATGACACGCACCTTTTTACCCTGGTGTGCCGTGATCTCTCTGATCTAAGCCTTTATGCCCGGGTAGACAACCAGGTTTTTCGCCAGCTCAAGGCGCATACGCCTGGACCTTTTACCTTTGTTCTGGATGCAACCAGGGAAGTCCCGCGGCGACTGCAGTCCGGCAAACGCAAACAGATCGGGTTGCGAGTGCCGGATAACCGCATTCTTCAGTCGTTGCTGGAAGAGCTGCAAGAGCCATTGCTCAATACCACCCTTATGCTTCCGGGCGATGAGTTCCCGTTGATTGATCCTCATGATATGAGGGATATTCTGGAGCGCCAGGTTGATCTCATTATTGATGGTGGTTTTGGTGGTATTGATGAGTCCACAGTGATTGATCTGACTGGGGATGTGCCCGAGTTGTTGCGTGAAGGACTGGGTGATTTTTCAGATTTTGTTGCCGTCTGAAACTGGTGGCAGAGCTGGTCTTGAATTTAATCCTGACTCAATGATCATGGTTGCTGTTCACAGGGGAAAGCGCGGGGCTATAATCCCATGATGACAGAAGAATCACTTGCCGCTGCCAAAGATTCGGGAAAATCCGCACAAGAACATAGTCCCGCCCAGGCGGAGATGCCCTTTGCCATTGTGCTCGGCGAAAAAGTTACTGAAATCCCCAAGGATCTCTATATTCCGCCAGATGCCCTTGAGGTATTTCTGGAAAGCTTTGAAGGCCCACTGGATTTGCTGTTGTACCTGATTCGTCGCCAAAATCTCGATATTCTGGAGATTAATGTCGCCCAGATTACCCATCAATACATGGCCTATGTCGAGATCATGAAGGCGATCCGTTTTGAGCTAGCGGCCGACTATTTGCTGATGGCAGCCTTGCTGGCTGAAATCAAGTCCCGAATGCTTTTGCCGCGACAGCCCAGGGATGAGGACGATGAGGAAGATCCTCGCGCACAGCTGATTCTCAAATTGCAGGAATACGAGCGCTACAAGGAAGCAGCGGAATCCATCGATGAATTGCCCCGGCTGGGTCGCGATCTTTTTTCCACAGCGGTGGAACCGCCGGAGCTGGAAACCAGTATTCCGGACCCGGATGTCGATCTGAAAGAACTGCTTATTGTCTTTGCTGAAGTAATGCACAGGGCAGATATGTTCAGGACCCACCAGGTAATGAGGGAAAAGCTCTCGACCAGGGAGCGTATGGCGCAGGTGTTGGAGCGATTGCAATCAGAGAGCTTTGTTCCCTTTATTCAATTGTTTACCGTAGAAGAGGGGCGATTGGGAGTTGTGGTGACATTTTTGGCATTGATGGAACTAATCAAGGAATCATTGGTGGAAATTGTCCAGAATGAGGCTTATGGGCCGATTCATGTAAAGGCCCGCGAACAGAGTTTGGAAATCTAGGTTTTGGAAATAAAAGAGCTACAAAAAATTATCGAAGGCGCCTTGCTGGCAGCAGATCGTCCGTTGAACATCGATGACCTTCTGGGTTTGTTTGGTGGGGAAGAGTCCCGACCACCTCGGGAAGAGATTAAGGCCGCCCTGGATGATATTGAAACAGATTGTCATGGACGTGGTTTTGAGCTTAAGCAGGTGGCCAGCGGTTATCGTTTCCAGGTTTGCCAGGAGTTATCCCCCTGGATTAGCCGCTTGTGGGAGGAGAAGCCACAAAAATACAGCCGGGCGCTTTTGGAAACATTGGCAATCATCGCTTACAGGCAGCCAGTAACCCGTGGCGAAATTGAAGAAATTCGCGGCGTTTCGGTAAGTTCCAATATCGTCAAAACCTTGCTTGAGCGAGAGTGGGTTAGGGTGATCGGTCATCGTGATGTGCCGGGTCGCCCAGCCATATTGGCAACCACTAAAAAATTCCTGGACTACTTCAATTTGCGTCGGATGGATGACTTACCGCCTCTCAGCGAAATCCGTGATCTGGTTGAAATAGCACCGGAACTGGATCTGGAATCAGAATTGCGGGCGCAGGTTGAAAACGGCGAAGGCAAAACAGCGGATCAGGAAATGCCGTATGAGGACCCACTGACTGAATCTGATCAGGAGGGCCAAACGCGGTCTGGTGCCGGCGAATATTCGGGTGCGAATGAATTTGACGTGGCCCCTGATACATTTGACGTGGCCCCTGATACATTTGAAGAGTCGTCAGACACAAATGAAGATGATGAAACCCCTGCAGTTAAAGATGCCGAAGGCGAAAATACTAAATGAGTCAGTCTCCCCCGACCGGTGAAAAATTACAAAAAATCCTCGCTGCCCGCGGCATGGGTTCAAGACGCGAGATTGAAGGCTGGATTGAAGAAGGCCGCGTTTCCGTTAACGGCAAACAGGCCAAACTTGGCGACCGGGCCAATCCTGAAGATCGCATTGAAGTGGATAAAAAAAATGTAGACCTCAGGTCGCAAACGCACAGGGTGCTGTTGTATAACAAACCCGAAGGCGAAGTTGCCACGCGCAAGGATCCCCAGGGTCGACCGACGGTATTCGATCGTCTGCCGCCGCTATCAGGCCAGCGCTGGATTAATGTTGGACGACTTGATATCAATACTTCGGGATTGATGCTGTTTACAACGGATGGCGCGCTGGCGAACAAGCTTATGCACCCATCATCAAACATTGATCGTGAGTATCTTGTGCGGGTGTTTGGTGAAGTAACCGACGAAATTCTGCAAAACCTGGTAGACGGGGTTGAGCTTGAAGATGGCCCCGCCCGTTTTAGCGATATCGTTGAAAACGAAATTGATTCGGGACAAAACCGCTGGTTTACCGTTTGTCTTATGGAGGGCCGCAACCGGGAAGTTAGGCGTTTGTGGGAGTCTCAGGGTGTTAAGGTAAACCGTTTAAAACGGGTGCGTTACGGACCGGTTTTTCTGCCCAGTTTTTTGCGTACGGGTCAGTGGGTGGATATGGATGTGGCCGAAACTCGCGGCCTGTATCAACAATGTGGATTGAAAGTTCCCGAACTGAATATGAAACAGCCCCGGGAATGGGTTAAGTCAAAACGACAGGAGCAAAAACTCCGATCCGGCGGACGTTCAGCCAACAGGCATTAAATAAGCAAAATCCATTAAACAATAAAGAAAGAGGCTGCCAGATATGAAAAAAATAATTTTTGTTCTGGTTATTGCAGCCCTGGTGGCACCCATGTTTATCAAAGGGCCAGACGGTGAACGAATCATGAATCTTTCCGACTGGATGGTTCCAGCCCCGCAAGTGACGAATTCGGTGCCTGCTTCTTCGGCGGAATATTATCGCTATCAGGATACGGCTGGTAATTGGCAGTACACAGATCGCCCGCCAGCCGGTGTTGAGTATGAGCTGTTTGAGATTAATGCATCGGTAAACACCATGAAGTCGATTCCGGTACCATCGGCTTCATCTACAGTGACAGCAGAAAGGCCTGCCACGGGTGCTGCAGGTTATGTACAGAATCTGCAAAACGCCAAACAGGATGCAGGGCAAGTGCAGCAGACTATGGATGACCGGGAAGCCCGACTTGAAGAAATGCTGCAGCAAAGCCAGTAATTGCGGCGACATCAAAAACACTGTGTAAATCAACAGTATTCTGTGCTCTAATTGACGAGGTTAGCTGAGGATACAGTCATTAATACCCTTACCCGCCAGAGCAAAATCAGAATTCTTGGGGTTGACCCGGGATCCCTTAAGACGGGCTTTGGTGTTATTGATTTTCAGGCGGGCAAATACAGCTACGTTACCAGCGGAATTATTCGCATTGCCGCCATGCCATTGCCGGAGCGACTCGCCGTTATCTCCCGTGGTATAAACCAGATTATTGAAGATCATGCGCCCCAGGTAGTTGCTGTGGAGGATGTTTTTTTTGCTCGCGATCCTCGCGCCGCCCTGAAGCTTGGGCAGGCAAGAGGAGCAGCGATTACCGCCGCCGTCATTCGCGATCTGGTTGTCAGTGAATATGCGCCAAGACTTGTAAAACAATCGATAGTGGGCACAGGAGCGGCGAATAAGGACCAGGTGCAATTTATGGTTAAAAAGCTGTTGGGCCTGAATGGAGAATTAAAAGAAGATGCTGCCGATGCCCTGGCTGTGGCTATATGTCATGCTAACCATATTGGGCGCCCGGGTCGCTGAAGGCAGGTGATTGTGAACAAGCCAGACATAAATTTGCCAGACATAAATTTGAGAGCAAGACTGTGATTGGAATGCTGCAGGGGACGGTCATTGACCGAGAAGAGAATCAGGTGACGTTGATGGTTGCCGGAACAGGTCACGAGGTGCTTTGTACCCTGAATGCCCTTAGTCTGGCGTCGGCCAATAAAAATGAACTTCGCTTGTGGACACATTTAGTTGTCCGTGAAGATCTGCTTCAGCTATATGGTTTTGTCGATAAAGAGGAGCGGGCCCTGTTCCGTGAATTGATTCGAATCTCCGGTATTGGCCCGAAGGTTGCGCTTGCCATACTTTCCGGCATGGACTCCCAGGGGCTGATTCGAGCCATCCAGAGGGGAGATTCCCAGATGCTGACGCGATTGCCGGGTATAGGCAAGAAAACTGCCGAGCGACTTGTGGTTGAAATGCGGGGCCGCCTGGATGACTGGCAGATCAGCGGTGCTGATGCGGCAACTGTGCCGGGAACGACAGCAAGACAGGATGCGGGTGCAGAAGCCGAGCAAGCTCTGATTTCACTTGGATATAAACCCCTGGAGGCAGCCAAAATGATCGCTTTAATTGAGGCATCTGATGAGATGGGTGTTGAGGAACTGATTCGGTCTGCCCTGCAGGCACGCCTGAGACCATCCTGAGGTTGGAAAATAGATAATGATAGAAGAAGACCGCCTGATTTCACCGCAGGTTGATGGCCGTGAGGAGCAACTGGACAGGGCAGTACGACCCTCTCGATTGTCTGAGTACATTGGTCAATCCCCAGTAAAAGAACAGATGGAGATTTTTATCTCTGCCGCCCGAAAGCGAGCAGAGCCTCTGGATCACACACTGGTTTTCGGGCCTCCCGGGCTGGGTAAAACAACACTGGCCAACATTATCGCCGCAGAAATGGGTGGCCAGTTGAAAACGACATCGGGCCCCGCCCTGGAGAAAGCCGGGGATCTGGCGGCAATGCTGACCAACCTGGAAGCTGGTGATGTATTATTTATCGATGAAATTCATCGGTTAAGTCCTGCCATAGAAGAGATTCTTTATCCGGCGATGGAAGACTTCAGTCTGGATATTGTCATAGGTGAAGGTCCGGCCGCCCGCTCAATCAAACTGGATCTTCCCCCATTTACCCTGGTTGGGGCGACGACCCGGGCCGGCTTGCTGACCTCGCCTTTGCGAGACCGTTTCGGTATTGTGCAGCGCTTGGAGTTTTACTCGGTTGATGAGCTTAGTCAGATTGTGATGCGTGCTGCCAATATCCTGGCGATTCCGACAGAGTCAGCCGGCTGCGTTGAGATTGCCCGACGATCACGGGGCACACCGCGTATTGCCAACCGATTGCTGCGCCGGGTGCGAGACTATGCCGAAGTAAAAGCGGATGGGAAGATAGTGGCCGATATTGCCGACCGTGCACTGGATATGCTGAAGGTCGACCAGTATGGTTTTGATCATCTCGACCGGCGCCTGCTGTTGACCATGATTGAGAAATTCGATGGGGGGCCTGTTGGGGTTGATAGCCTCGCAGCTTCGCTCAGTGAAGAGCGCGGCACCATTGAAGATGTACTGGAACCCTACCTGATCCAGCAGGGGTTTATGGTTCGAACGCCTCGTGGTCGTGCTGTAACTAAAGCGGCCTATGAAATTTTTGGATTCAAGGTCAATGATCAGCGGCAATTAACCCTGGACCCATGAAAAATTATTAACTCAGGACCAACCGTCAAAAGCTTAATAATCTGATGAATAAATTTTCCATGCCCGTACGTGTTTATATTGAGGACACAGATGCGGGAGGTATTGTCTACTATGTAAATTACCTCCGGTTTATGGAAAGAGCCAGGACAGAATTTTTCCGTGAGCTGGGTTTTGGCAAGGCTGGCGCGAACAAAGAGAGCTATCAGTTTGTTGTCCGTTCTGCACAAATTGAATATAAGAAACCGGCCCGGCTCGATGACATGCTCGAAGTCACAGCCAGGCTGGTCAAGATGAGAGGAGCGAGCCTGTTTTTTGAGCAGGAAGTTCGCAGAGATGAAGATATTTTAAGTTTGGCAGAAGTTAAGATCGCCTGCGTAGACGGAGCCAGCTTGCGTCCGGTACCCTTGCCGCCTGAAGTAATCACTACACTAGAGAAATTCAATTGATTGATACCGAAATGACGATATGGTCGCTCATCGCTGGAGCCAGCGGTGTGGTTCAGGCCGTAATGGCGCTGCTAATGCTGGCGTCAGTAATTAGCTGGGTGCTGATTTTTCAGCGCGCAATCTACCTTTACCGAGCGGGAGAATTTGCTCGTTCATTTGAAGACGAATTTTGGTCAGGTATCGATCTGCGTCAGCTTTACACTGATGGCTCTGCGCGCATGGAGGGCAAATTGGTGCCGGTTGGTATGGAGTCAATATTTCGTGCCGGATTTAAGGAATTTAATCGGCTCAGCAAAAAAGAAAACCAGACACATGAAGGCATTATGGACGGAGTTCAGCGAGCGATGCGAATCGCCATTGCCCGCGAGCAGGAAGAACTGGAAAAACATTTGCCGTTTTTGGCCAGTGTTGCTTCAGTAAGTCCCTACATAGGTCTTTTTGGTACGGTCTGGGGCATCATGGGTAGTTTTCGTGGACTGGCGGCAGTGCACCAGGCGACTTTGGCCACCGTAGCGCCTGGTATTTCCGAGGCGCTTATTGCGACAGCGATGGGTCTGTTTGCGGCTATTCCGGCAGTATTGGCGTTCAACCGGTTTTCGGCAAAAGCGGATTCCCTGAGCAGCAGCTACAATACTTTCGCCGAAGAATTCTCAAGCATTCTTTATCGTAGTGTCCGTTAAAACGAGGGACGCTAAACTATGTCAGTGACGCATTTCAAACCACCCAAGCGCAAGCTGGTCGCAGAGATCAATGTGGTTCCCTATATTGATGTCATGCTGGTTCTTCTGATCGTGTTTATGGTGACGGCCCCATTGCTGATGCAGGGTGTTGATGTCGAATTACCGCAAGCACCATCTGAACCGATTGAAAACGACCAGGACGAACCCGTTATTGTCTCTATCAAAGCCGATGCAACGCTCTACATTGATCTGGGTGGCGAGCCAGACCAGGCGCGAGAAATTGGAGAAATACAGAATATTGTCAGCAGGGTTCTCGCAGAAAAACCCAATACTCCAGTGATGGTATGGGGTGATACTGCGGTGCCCTATGGCCAGGTTGTTGGGCTAATGACCGCTTTGCAAAATGCGGGCGCAGAATCGGTTGGCCTGGTTACCGAGCCACCACGCGATCTCTGATGATGGATTCGGTTTCCTACTATTTTTCGGTTTTTGGAAGCCTGTTATTACACGGTATTGTTATCCTGCTGATGTTGAGCAACATGCAAACAGTGGATGAGCGGGAAATGCGTGTTCAGCCGCGTGTCGTCCAGGCAAGGCTGATAGAACTTGAGCCCCAGGCTCCGCCACAGCGAACAGAAGTAATTGATTTGACTGCCAGACGGCAGGCAGAAGAGGCAGAACAGCGTCGCCAGGCCCAGGTTCAAAGAGAACGTGAAGAGCAGGAGAGACAGCGTCAGCTCCAGGAGCAACGCCAAAGAGAAGAGGCTCAGCGCCTTGAACAGCAACGCCAGGAAGAACAACAGCGACAGCAAACGCTGGAACGCCAGAGACAGGAGCAACAGGCTTCTGAGCAAAGAGCGCAGGAAGAATTCCAGCGCGCACTGATGGAGGAAGAGAGCTATCAGGCGGCAATGGCAGAGCAAGAGCTGGTTGATGCTGTAGGCTATGAAATTGAACGGGCAGTTGAACGCAATTGGAGTCGTCCTCCCAGTGCCAGAAGAGGTATGCAGGTCGTTCTGAGTGTTGCCCTGGTCCCTACCGGCGGGTTGACGTCGGTGGACATTGTTGAGTCCAGTGGTGACTCTGCCTTTGATCGTTCCGCCATGCAGGCAGTGCAGAGAGCAGCGCCTTTTGATGCGGTAAGGGAACTTGAGCCGGTTATGTTTGAACGCAATTTCCGGACGTTTCGGTTCCGTTTTAATCCACAAGATTTGAGGTTGTAGTTGTATGTTTCATCGTATTGCTGTCGGGGCCGTATTGGTATTTGTTTCTGTTTTTTCTCATGCCCAGTTGACCATTGAGATTACGCAGGGTGTCGATCGTCCAACCCGAATTGCTGTTGTGCCATTCCAATGGAATGGAGGTGGCTCTGCGCCTGAGGATTTTGACTCTATTATCAGTGAGAATCTGCGTCGTAGTGGCCTGTTTGATGCCATGGCGGCAAGTAATATGCTGTCTTTTCCATCCCCGGGCTCGTCGATCAGTTTCCGGGACTGGCGGGTCACGGATACTGAATATGTATTGACCGGCAGGGCGCGCACAACTGCAGATGGTCTTGAGGCAGAAATCGAACTCCACAACGTCCTCAGTCAAAATCTGGTAATGAGAAAAACGGTTTACGGTGGTCACAATAATGGCAGGGATGTTGCGCATCGGATTGCGGACCTGGTCTACGAAACGATTACGGGAATTCCCGGTATATTTGGTACAAAGATCATTTATGTGACGGATGCCACAATGATGGATGACAGTACAAGGTATCGTTTGATGCTTGCTGATCAAGATGGAGCGCGTGAGCAAATTATTACTGAATCTTCGCAGCCATTGATGTCGCCGACCTGGTCCCCTGACGGGACTCATGTTGCCTATGTGTCTTTTGAGACTGGCCGTCCTGCAATTTTCATACAGGAGCTTGGCACGGGACAGCGTGAGCAATTAACGAATTTCCGGGGAATTAATGGCGCGCCTTCATGGTCTCCGGATGGAAGTAAAATGGCCATGACGCTCAGTAAAGACGGAAACCCTGAAATTTACGTCATGGATATTGCGAGCAAGACATTTGAGCGCGTTACCAATCACTTTGCGATTGATACTGAGCCCAACTGGACACCTAATGGAGAAAACCTTGTTTTTACTTCAGATCGGGGTGGGCGTCCGCAAATTTATCAAATTAATCTGGATAGCAAAAGATTAAGGCGCATAACCTTTGAAGGTGATTATAATGCGAGGCCGCGTTTATCCATTGATGGAAGGTATCTGGTAATGGTTCATCGCAGTGATGGACAGTACCATATAGCGGTTCAGGATCTGGAACTTGACCGGCTTATCATTGTAACCGAGACTTCTCTCGATGAATCGCCCACAATAGCACCAAACAGTGCTATGGTTATGTATGCTACTAAGTGGCAGGGGCGCGGTATACTGTCGGCAGTTTCTCTGGATGCAGGGATTAAATATCGGTTACCTGCCCAAGCGGGTGATGTACGTGAGCCTGCCTGGTCGCCCAACTAAATGGGAACGGGTAAAATTAGGTTTTTTGTTTGATAAGAGTATTTATTAAGGAATCAGTCATGAAAATAATATTTAAATATCTGGCCCTGGGCTTTTTCATCAGTGTTTTGGCTGCTTGTTCTACAACCAGCACTGAAGATACCACCAGTAGTTCTGCCGGTGGCATGGATGAGTCCAGTTCGTCTGGTGCATCTACATCAGGTGTTGGTTCAGGCCAAACTTCAGTTAGTGATGAACCTGCCGATCCCGAAGCGGGCCTTGAGTCCGTGTTTTATTTCGAGTTTGATGAGTCAGCGTTGACTGCAAGCACTCGAGTAGCTCTGGACGCATATGCAGCAGTTTTGCGATCTTCTCCGCGAAATATTCGCCTTGAAGGACACGCTGATGAACGCGGCACTCGTGAGTACAACATTGCTTTGGGTGAGCGTCGTGCCAAGTCAGTTGCTGATTACCTGATTGCATCTGGTGTTAGTGCAAGCCGCATTGAAACCATTTCTTATGGTGAAGAGCGCCCTGCAGTAAATGCCAGCAACCAACGTGCATGGGCTCAAAACCGTCGCGTTGAGCTCAGGTAAGAACTGGCTACTCGCATATTCGAAATTCCCGGGTAAATGAAGTCCTTTAAAGCCGTACTTGCTGTCCCAGTAAGTGCGGCTTTCCTGTTTCTTTGCTTTCCGCTGCTGGCTCAGGCTCCGGTGGAGGATCGCTCTGCGCGTTCCTCTCGTAGCGCGGGTTCTCCAGCGTCTCCAGTACAGCCCGACCCCAATGCACAGCTAACTGTCGAGATGCAAAGTCTTAGACAAGAGCTCAGTTATTTGAGGGGGACGGTTGAGGAGTTGCAGTATCGAATCGACCAATTACAAGAACAGCAAGATCAGAATTACTCTGATCTGGATAACCGTGTTCGCGAACTCTATACCGGTGAAATTGACGCTTCATCTGCTAGCCGCGCTTCTTCAACATCGAGTCAGTCCCCAGACGCGTCTTCGTCAGTATCAACTGCATCTCCAGAAGGCAATGCAGAAGCAACTGCCCTTTATCGGCAGGGTTTTGACGCCCTAAGAATTGGCGAAAGAGATGCTGCAGTTAATGCGTTTAGCGAGCTGGTTGAAGAGCACCCTCAAGCCGCTGAGGTTCCCGATGCCTTGTATTGGTTGGGGGAAACCTATTGGCTGGCAAATCGTCGAGAGGAGTCGCGCCAATCTTTTGTGAAATTACTGGAGTTTAGTCCGGATTATCGCAAAGCTGGCGATGCCCGGTATCGACTCGGAGTGATTTATGAGCAGCTCGGAGATCTCGCCGAAGCCAGAGAACAAATGCAGCAAGTTGCCCAGGAGGAGGGCTCCGGACAAGCTGCTGCTGCCAGGTCATGGCTTGAGCAACATAATTAAATACCGGTAAACCTCCCGAAATATACCTGCGTAATAATGACTGAAACAACCCTTCGCCTGACGGAGATCTTTTTCTCGGTCCAGGGTGAGTCTTCTTTTGTGGGCCTGCCTACCATTTTTATTCGTTTAACGGGTTGCCCGCTCCGTTGCGTCTACTGTGATTCTGCCTATGCTTTCGACGGCGGGCAAAAATGGAAAATTTCAGAAATTCTTAGAAAGCTTAAGGAATATCCAGGCAGATATGTCTGCGTGACAGGTGGAGAGCCTCTCGCTCAGCGACAGTGTCTGGAGCTGCTTGATGCACTGGTCCAGGAAAACTATCAGGTCAGTCTTGAAACAAGTGGGGCTATATCGATTGCACGGGTAAACTCAAAAGTTGCACGTATTGTCGATTTTAAAACGCCCTCAAGTGGAGAGTTGTCAAAAAATCTCTGGGAAAACCTGCAATACCTCGAAAAAAAAGACGAAATCAAGTTTGTGATTGGCAGCGACGACGATTTTTCATGGGCTCTCTCCAAAGTTCTGGAATTCAATATGTGTGAAAAAGTAGGTTCAGTACTTTTTTCCCCGGTTTACGGAAGTTATGAACCCGCTGTTTTTGCTGAAAAAATACTCAAGGTCGGGCTGCCGATTCGCATGCAAATACAGTTGCACAAATACATATGGGGTGACTTTCCTGGTCATTAGGGTTGATGCAAATGAAAAAGAAAGCAGTGGTACTTTGCTCTGGAGGCCTGGACTCATCGACCATTCTCGCTTATGCCCTGAAAAAAGGTTATGAATGTCACACTCTGGCCTTTAATTATGGTCAAAGGCATAAATCAGAGCTTTTAGCTGCAAGGAAAATCTCAAAAAAGTTTGGAGCGAATGATCACAAAGTCATCAAGCTGGATCTCAGGGCAATTGGCGGTTCAGCCCTTACAGACGAACTGATTGATGTGCCGCAGGAAATGGGTGAAGGCATTCCCGTGACCTATGTTCCCGCCCGAAACACAGTATTTTTGAGTATTGCGCTCGGGTATGCCGAGGTGATTGAGGCGCAATCAATATTCATTGGTGTGAACGCTGTGGATTACTCGGGATATCCGGATTGTCGGCCAGAGTATATTAAGGCTTTTGCAAAAATGGCGTCACTGGCGACTAAAGCTGGTGTGGAAGGACTGCCTACAGAAATTAATACACCGCTTATCTCGCTAAGCAAATGCGAGATTATTCAGCTTGGTACAGAGCTGGGTGTTGATTACAGCCTGACAGTGTCCTGTTACCAGGCTGACAAAGAGGGGAAGGCCTGTGGCAGTTGCGATAGCTGCCGTCTAAGGCGTGAAGGTTTTTTGAATGCGGGCCTGCCCGACCCAACTAACTACAAAACAGACTGATAAATTGAAAAAACGCTTGTTTTTTAGAGCCTCATCATTACTATATGCGCCCTTCAACGAGGGTCGTTAGCTCAGTTGGTAGAGCAGTTGGCTTTTAACCAATTGGTCGCTGGTTCGAATCCAGCACGACCCACCAAACATTAAAAGAGCCGCCTGCAGGGCGGCTTTTTTAATGTTTCGGAGATTATGGTTGTACTTGGTTCTTTCCCCGGTTCGACAAGTTGCGCTGAAGCAACTTGGACAAGCCGCTTGCGGCGAGGCCCGAAGGGTAAAGAACGCATTAGAGCGTTCTTTATCAATCCAGCACGACCCACCAAACATTAAAAGAGCCGCCTGCAGGGCGGCTTTTTTAATGTTTCGGAGATTATGGTTGTACTTGGTTCTTTCCCCGGTTCGAGCCGAGGTGCGAAGGGCCGAGACAGCCACGCGCTTGCGAGCACCACTGTTCGAAATATTTATGTATCCGAAAATCCCCGCACCTCTCCGTCATTCCCGTGCAGACGGAAATCCAGAATTCCCATAACACCTTGGTTTTATTGAGCCCAGCCCAGTCCGCTCTCTATTGCCGCGCAATTCACCTTGTGTGCCGGGATGATGCAGGATAAAAGCTCTAGGCTTGGGTGACTGAAACCAGATCCCCATTTGCGCAGGATGACGGTTTGCCCGATACCCAGCGGCGCGTATTTGTCTCTCTTTAAAATTAGGGGGCATTCAAATTACGAAAATTCCCATTAGGGTTTATAAGGTGAGGTGCTGTGGAAATTTAATTTACAGGGAAGATGACTTTTCCCCGGTGATTGTGATTTATTGCCCCAAGGATTGAATTACAGGTTTTTCCAGCTGGAGTATGTCATGATTTTTCATTAACGGCAGACCATAAAATCAATCGAAAAATGAGACTGGAAAAAAAGAATTCGAAATACATCATCGTTGATTGGGGAACTAGCAACTTTCGAGCGTTTCTTGTTGACCGGGACCGGAAAACTCTGGATCAGTTCTCAAACAATGATGGTTTGCTGAATATTCGTGGCCATTTTCAGTCGGTACTTGAGGTCAATATTGGTCATTGGTTGGATTTGGAAGATGACGTCTCCATATTAATGAGCGGCATGGTGGGAAGCCGTGATGGCTGGGCAGAGGTGCCCTATGTCACTTACCCGATAAACGCGCAAAATCTCCTTGAAAATCTGTATCAGGTCAAATCTTTTAATGATGGTAGATGCTGGATTGTTCCAGGAGTGGCGGGAAACAGCATAAGTGGTTGTTTTGATGTTATGCGGGGAGAGGAGGTGCAGTTTTTGGGTGCCAGGATGCTCATTGCTGAGAAAGAGTTAACGGCTCCGGATTATTTTTGTATGCCAGGAACTCATAATAAATGGATTAAAGCGAACAGCGTTGGCATGGATTGTTTTTCTACTACCATGACAGGTGAGCTGTTTAATGTTCTGAGTAAGCACTCAATACTTTCGTCTTCTGTGCAAGACGATTCGAACTGGGACGATGATATGTTCTCATCAGGGCTCGACAATAGTCGTTGTCCAGGCGGGCTAGAACATCAGCTCTTTACCGTGCGTTCTCTCCATATTGCTGGAACACATCAATTACAGCATGGAAGCTCTTACTTGTCAGGATTGCTAATTGGCAATGAAATAGACAGCATGGTGAAAAATGAAAAATCCATTGTTGCAATTATTGCTTCTGAAGCAATGATGTCCAGATACCTTTATGCTTTCAGGCACTTTGGTATTAAAGCCTACGGAATCGATTCTGCTGAGGCCACGATCGCTGGATCGCTGGAATTGTTAGTCACTAAGGAAGAGTCATGAGTGAGAAGTTAGCAAATTTTCTGAATCGTATGCCCATAGTGGCAATCCTGAGAGGGATTACCCCGGAAAATGCGATTGAGGTTGTCGATTGTCTATTCGACGTTGGAATTTACATAGTGGAAGTTCCACTAAATTCCCCCGGTGCGCTCGACAGTATTGGCTTGATCTCAGAAAAGTACGGAAACAAAATGCTGGTAGGTGCTGGCACCGTATTGGATACAAGTGAAGTTAAACAAATTGCAGATGTCGGCGGACAGTTAATTGTGTCCCCCTGCATGAATCCCAGTGTAATCAGAGCCTCAGTCAATCTGAACATGGTATCTCTTCCGGGTGTAGCAACGCCTACGGAAGCATTTGCAGCACTCAATGAGGGTGCTTCAGGGCTAAAGGCTTTTCCTGGCGAGATGCTGGCCCCGTCTACTATTAGGAGTTGGCGGACAGTTTTGCCCGAGAAAACAAAAGTGTTACCCGTGGGTGGAATCGATACCAGTAATATGGCCGAGTATTGGGCGGCAGGCGCTGATGGATTTGGTATTGGCGGTGGTCTCTACCGCAGTGGCAAATCTATCGAGGATATTCGGACTGGCGCGCTTGAGATGGTCAACCTGGCCAGGACTTTTGTTGCCTAACCAAACTAAAAAAATATTATTCGTGCGGTGAAATCCAGCACGACCCACCAAACATTAAAAATGTTATTCGCTTGGCGGGTTTTAATGTTTCGAGATTTTGTCTGAGATCGGCTCTTGTCCGGCTCGAGCTGGGCGCCTTAGCTTGCATGCAACTTCCCACCCTTCTATTTGTCCAATAACAAGAGCACTAGTCTTGTTATTTTGTCTTTCAAATTCGTTACAATTTCCCATCATTATTTTTTCTGGTCAAATTGGCTCATGATTGAACTGGCCGAAGTATCATTTAAGCAGCGAGAACAGGTTCCCGCCAGCGTGAAGGCAAGGCATATCGAGGACATTCGAGACATGCTTGCGCGCGAAAATGCTGTGATTATTGCGCACTACTATACCGACCCTGAGATTCAGCAGCTTGCCGAAGAGACCGGTGGCTGTGTTTCTGACTCTCTGGAAATGGCGAAATTTGGGGCCAACCACTCTGCTGACACCCTGATTGTGTGCGGCGTAAAATTTATGGGAGAAACGGCCAAGATTCTTAGCCCGGACAAGCGCGTGTTAATGCCGACACTGGATGCTACCTGTTCGCTGGATATTGGCTGCCCAATTGATGAATTTTCCAATTTTTGCGATCGATATCCAGACCGAACCGTCGTGGTTTATGCAAATACTTCCGCGGCGGTAAAGGCGAGGGCAGACTGGGTAGTCACTTCCAGTATTGCGGTTGATGTTGTTGATCATCTGGATTCTATTGGGGAAAAAATTCTGTGGGCCCCGGACCGTTATCTGGGCAGCTATGTGCAAAAGAGAACCGGAGCCGACATGGTTTTGTGGAATGGTTCCTGCATTGTCCATGAGGAGTTTAAAAGTCAGCGTCTGGCTGAGATGAAAGCAGTCTATCCGGACGCGGCCGTACTGGTTCACCCTGAGTCACCTGAGTCGGTAGTTGATCTGGCAGACGTTGTTGGTTCAACCTCCCAGATTATCCAGGCGGCCAGGGATCTGCCGAACAAACAAATAATTGTGGCTACCGATCAGGGTATTTTCTACAAAATGCAGCAGGTGGTGCCAGACAAGGAATTGATTATTGCGCCAACGGCAGGTGCGGGTGCAACTTGTCGCAGTTGTGCCAATTGTCCCTGGATGGCCATGAACTCGTTGGAGAGTCTTGCGCAGGTTATGGATGCGCAAGAAAATGAAATTTTTGTTGACCCCGATATCGCCAAAAAAGCGATCCGCTCCTTGTTGCGAATGTTGGAGTTCAGGACAACCCAGAAAGTGGCTTGATTGAGGTTCAGCGTCTTTTTTAAAATTGGGCGCTGTTGCGCTGTTGCGCCGCCCGGGTTATTTTCTCGTCCAGAACTGCTATTTCAATAGAGTTTCCTGCCGCCTCGGTTTTGGCAAACTGAAGTTGCCTTATTGCCCGGTCATAGGCCCCGACCAGCATAAAGTATTCCGCACGCGCCTTGTGCAGCTCGAGTATTTCTCCAGAAAGTCCAAGGATTTCAGCGTATTCATACCAAACAGCCGAATCATTTTTGCGTAACAGGGTCTGTTTTCGCAGGACAGTTGCTGCTTCAGAAAATTTGCCGGCATGTGACAGCGTGCTTGCCAGAGCCATATTAAGAGCATAACTGTCTGGACGCCTTTGCAGATACCCTCGAATAATTGCTTCTGCGTTTTGCGTCTCTCCTGTCAGATTTAGCAGGTCGGCATACAGCAGCCCGAAAGTCTGGTTGTTCGTGTCAGAACCATATAGATCTCTGGCCAGATTTTTTGCGTCTTCGAGTCGAATAGCTTTCTTGTAAGCCAGTGCCAGTGCGTATTTGGTTACTGTCGTATCATTTGATTCCAGTTCTGCTTTATATTTTGTCACTGTCTGGGCGGGTAATCCTGGCCGCTCAACTTCAACCCGTTTCCGCATTAATTGATATAACAGGGCTTCAGAATAATACTTCTGCCCATATTGACGCGCCCGATTTAATGCGTCGTTAACGCGGCTTTCAGTCAGCGGGTGACTACGCAAGTATTCCGGGGCTTGAAAACCAACGTAG
>Ga0222652_1000198_pt1 | contig 30786 bp, 32 predicted proteins | sample AntAcemetagen371_FD_179803 | JGI IMG/M metagenome (GOLD analysis project Ga0222652, IMG submission 179803) | Saline water microbial communities from Ace Lake, Antarctica - #371 | ecosystem: Environmental > Aquatic > Non-marine Saline and Alkaline > Saline | place: Antarctica: Ace Lake... | reverse complement strand
CCTCGGTACAAGTTTCCCCGCACGGTCATTTAGCAAACGACTGGTTTCAGCCTCTCACCCACTCTTCCACTGCGACATTGATATAACCGATTGTATTGAATATTCAATATTTATAAAGTAATTCTTATTTAATATTATGAAAAACAAGTATTCAATATTCTCTTTAGTAAAAAATGCTTTTTCCTACCATGAAAACTGGCAAAAAGCTTGGAAAGATCCTGCTATAAAAAAAGAATACGATGTAGTTATTATTGGTGGTGGTGGTCATGGCTTAGCAACAGCTTACTATTTAGCTAAAAAACATAATATGAAGAATATTGCCGTTGTTGAAAAAGGTTGGATCGGTGGTGGTAATACTGGAAGAAACACTACTATTATTAGATCCAATTATTTATGGGATGCAAGTGCTGGTCTTTATGATCATGCTTTAAAACTTTGGGAAGGTTTATCTCAAGAGATTAATTACAATGTAATGTTTAGTCAAAGAGGAGTAATGAATCTTGCACATAATTTACAAGACATTAGGGATTTAAAAAGAAGAACTCATGCCAATAGATTAAATGGCATTGATGCAGTTTATTTAAGCACAGAAGAAGTAAAAAAATTTTGCCCTATTATTAATACATCGCCAGATATCCGTTACCCAGTATTAGGTGGAACTCTACAAAGAAGAGCTGGTACTGCCAGACATGATGCTGTTGCCTGGGGTTATGCACGTGGTGCTGATGAATTGGGTGTCGATATAATTCAAAACTGTGAAGTTAAAGGTATTAAGCGTAATGGAGATAAGATTGAAGGAATAGAAACAACTAAAGGATTTATTAAAACTAAAAAAGTTGGAGTAGTTGCTGCAGGTCACTCAAGTGTACTAGCAAATATGGCTGGCTTAAGACTACCCTTAGAAAGTAAACCACTTCAAGCACTGGTCTCCGAGCCTGTTAAACCAATTATTGATACAGTTGTTATGTCAAATGCAGTTCATGCCTATGTTAGTCAATCAGACAAGGGTGAACTTGTAATAGGTGCTGGTACTGATGATTATGTTTCTTATTCTCAAAAAGGAAGTCACGATATTGTTGAAGGAACCTTAAACGCAATTTTAGAGTTATACCCAATATTTAGTCGAATGAGAATGCTTAGACAATGGGGTGGTATCGTAGATATTTGTCCAGACGCAAGTCCTATTATCAGTAAAACAACAGTAAAAGGTTTGTACTTTAATTGTGGTTGGGGGACGGGTGGATTTAAAGCAACACCTGGTTCAGGAGATTTGTTTGCCCATACTATAGCAAACGATGAACCACATAAACTTAATGCTGCTTTCAATTTAAATAGATTTGTTAGTGGTGACCTTGTTGATGAGCATGGCGCAGCGGCGGTAGCTCATTAATGTTTTTGATTACCTGTCCTTTTTGTGGTGAGAGAGAACAAGGCGAATTTAAAGCTGGTGGAGAAGCTCATATTGAAAGACCAAAACAACCTACAGAATTAAGTGATGATGAATGGGCTGAATATTTGTTTATGAGAAAAAATATAAAAGGTGTTCAGTTAGAAAGATGGAACCACGCACATGGATGTAGAAAATGGTTTAATGCGATTAGAGACACCAATAATGATGAAATAAAAGCAATTTATAAAATGGGTGAAAAACCACCATCCATCTAATCCTATGTTAAAAAATTTAAGAGTAAAAACTAGTAAGTTTATTGATGAAACAACAAATGTTACATTTAAATTTAATGGTAAAACTTATTATGGTTTTAAAGGTGATACCTTAGCCTCTGCTCTGTTATCAAATGATGTTCATTTAGTTGGAAGAAGCTTTAAATACCACAGACCAAGAGGAATAATGACGGCTGGATCTGAAGAACCAAATGCAATAGTTCAAACAAACGATAATTCAGCTTTCACGGAACCAAATGTTAGAGCAACAGAAATTGAGATCTATGATGGTTTGGAGGCTTCCAGTCAAAACTGTTGGCCTAATGTAAATTTTGATATTGGAGGAATAAACAACTTTCTATCCCCTCTTCTGCCAGCTGGATTTTATTATAAAACATTTATGTGGCCAGCAAGTTTCTGGGAAAAATACGAATATGTCATTAGACATTCCGCAGGTCTTGGAAAGTCTCCCACAGAACCAGATCCAGATATCTACGATCACAGATACATTCACTGTGATGTACTTGTGATAGGCGCTGGTATTACAGGGATTATGGCAGCAAAGACAGCTGCTAAAAATAATTTAAAAACTTTATTACTTGATGAAAAAACTGAACTTGGGGGCTCTACAATTTATCAGGATTCAGATCATGTTAAGATTAATGGTCAAAGCTCATCTACTTGGTTAGAAAATGAAATAACTGGATTAGAAAAATTAGATAATTTAGAAATTAAAACCAGAACAAGTGTCGCCGCTTATCATGGTTACAATTATTTACTAGCAAGAGAAAATTTAACAGATCATTTATCAAAAAATGATGCACAAAATAAAGTTAGACAAAGATTATTAAAAATTAGAGCTAAAAAAGTTATTGTTGCAACTGGTTCATTGGAAAGACCAATGGTTTTCAATAATAATGATAGACCGGGTATTATGTTATCTTCTGCTGTTAAAAAATATGCAGATTATTATGGTGTTGCAACAGGTCAGAAAAATATTTTTTTTACTAATAATGATACGGCTTATGAAAGTGCAATTTCTTTAAATAATAAAGGCATCAAGGTTGAAGCAATAATTGATATTAGAGAAAACCCTAATTCTGAATTCACTAAAGAAGCTGAAAATTTGGGGATAAAGATTTATAAAAATCATACCATTGTTGACACGGATGGTTATAAAAAATTAAATAAAATCTCAATTATGGAACTATCTAAAGATGGTCGGTCTTTTGCTAACTCAAATAAAACTGTGCTTGATTGTGATTGTTTGGGAATGGCTGGTGGATGGACTCCTGCCGTTCATCTATTCACTCAATCAGGTGGCAAATTGAAATTTAGAGATGAAGATCAAGTATTTATACCCAATAAATACCCTTCAGATCAAATAAGTGTTGGTTCATGTAATGGGGATTTTGAATTAGATGAAATTATTAATAATACTTCAAATAGCTTAAAGAAATTTTTAAATATTAATAAAACTGATTTTGATAATTTAGATGTGAAATGTCCTAAAGATAAAGCAATAAGAAATATTTGGTTACTCCCTTCTAATAAAGTTCTAGGGAAAACAAAACCTTTTGTTGATTATCAGAATGATGCAACAGCTAAAGATATTAAGCTTGCACTAAAAGAAGGTTTTAAATCTATCGAGCATGTTAAGCGCTATACAACAACTGGTATGGGTACAGATCAGGGTAAACTTGGTAATATGCATGCACTTGGAATTATTGCAGATACAGCTGGCATTAAGGTTGGTGAGCTTGGTACAACAACTTTTAGACCTCCTTATACACCCCTAACTTTTGGTACTATGGTTGGTCGAAATGTTGGTGAATATTTTGATGTGTTTAGAAGAACACCAATGAATGACTGGCATATTAAAAATAAAGCTGAATTTGAAAATGTTGGACAATGGAAAAGAGCTTGGTACTACCCACAAAATAACGAGACTATGCACGATGCTGTTCAAAGAGAAAGTAAAGCTGCGAGAGATAGCGCTGGTATTTTAGATGCTTCGACACTTGGTAAAATTGATATTCAAGGTACTGATGCTTCAGAATTTTTAAATAGAGTTTACACTAATGCTTGGTCAAAACTTGCTATTGGTAAATGCAGATATGGTTTGATGCTTAATGAAGATGGTATGGTTTATGACGATGGTGTAACAACGCGTCTTGAAGAAAATCACTATATTATGACAACGACTACCGGTGGAGCTGCAAATGTTTTAGGTAAACTTGAGGAGTATCTTCAAACTGAATGGCCTGAGTTGGATGTTTATTTATCATCAGTTACAGATCATTATGCAACAGCAAGTGTTTGTGGTCCTAACAGTAAAAAAATATTAAATAAAATAATTCCAGATTTAGATTTATCTGATGAAAATTTTCCTCACATGTCATTTAAAAATGCAAAAATTGGTAACATTAAATGTAGGGTGATGAGAATTAGTTTCACCGGTGAACATAGTTATGAAATTAATATTCAAGCTAACTTTGGTAAATCCCTTTGGGAAAAATGTATGGAAGCTGGACAAGAATTTAAAATTACTCCTTATGGAACAGAAACAATGCATTTATTAAGAGCTGAAAAAGGATTTATTATTGTTGGTCAAGATACTGACGGAACAATGACGCCAATTGATTTACAAATGGATTGGATTGTAAGTAAAAAGAAATATGATTTTATTGGGAAGCGATCTCTTTATAGATCAGATACTATGAGAGAAGACCGTAAACAGTTAGTTGGCTTAGTAACTGATAACCCAAGTGAAGTTTTAGAAGAGGGCGCACAAATAGTTGCTAATACTAACATAACACCAGTTGAAATGCTTGGTCATGTTACATCAAGTTATTACAGCCCAAATTTAAATAAATCTATTGCTCTCGCTGTTGTAAGAAATGGAAAAAATATGATGGGTCAAAAATTATTTATTCCAATGGAAAATAAAAATATTAATGTAACTATTGTTGATCCTGTATTTTTTGATAAAGAAAATGTGAGGTTAAATGCTTAGTCACAAAACATCTATAAAAGAAGATAAGTTTTACTCAGATATAGAGATGAAAGAAATTAAACCTATTATGAAATTAATTATAAGAGGTAAAACAAAGGATTTTATTACTGCTATTGGGAAAAATTTAAATATGATCTTACCAACTGAAGCTAACACATCTACATCAGGTGAGACTTTAACAGCCTTATGGTTAAGTCCAGATGAATGGATGTTAAATTCAAACGAAACTGTAAATGAAGACATTAATACTTACGAAGTTGAAGATAATTTAATTAACAATATCTCAAAAGCTAACTTGGGTGCCGTAACAGATGTCAGTGATCAATTCGTAATGATTAATATAAAAGGAAGTAAAGTTTTTGATTTATTAGCAACAGGGTCACCTTTTAATTTTAATGAATTTAAGAATAAAAAAGGGTCAGTTGTTCAAACAATATTGTCTCATATAGATGTCATTATACATCTTACGGGAATAAATAATGTAAACTTGTTAGTTAGACGCTCTTTTTCTGAACATTTACACTCTTGGCTAAATGATAGTGCGTCAAGGTTGTAGACTTAATTTTTCTTAAATTTTTGCTATACGAAGAGTATGAAAAAAATACTTTTAGTGGTGCTATTAGCACTTTTACCCTTTTCTCTTAACGCAGAATCTAAACTTAATCAGATTTTATCTTCTGGTGAGTTAAAAGTTGGAACTACAGGTGACTGGGATCCAATGAGCATGAAAGATCCAGCTACAAACAAATATGTTGGGTTTGATATTGATGTCATGCAAGAACTGGCAAAAGATATGGGTGTAAAAGTTACTTTCGTACCTACTGAATGGAAAACTATTGTTGCAGGAATTACTGCGGGAAGATATGACATTTCTACTAGTGTAACCAAAACTCCAAAAAGAGCTGAAGTTGCTGGTTTTACAAACACATATTATAAATATGGAACTGTTCCATTGGTCCTTAAAAAGAATCTAAAAAAATACTCAACATGGAAATCTTTAAATAATAAAGATGTAACTATCGCTACAACCCTTGGGACATCTCAGGAAGAAAAAGCTAAAGAATTTTTTCCTATGTCTAAATTACAATCAGTTGAATCGCCTGCTAGAGACTTTCAGGAAGTATTGGCTGGAAGAGCAGATGGAAACATTACAAGCTCAACAGAAGCTAATAAATTAGTTATCAAGTACCCTCAATTAGCAATTGTTCCTGATGGAGAAAAAAATCCTGCCTTTTTAGCAATGATGGTTGGTAAAAATGATCAAATTTGGAATGATTATGTTAATGAGTGGATTAAAAGCAAAAAATCCTCTGGTTTCTTTAATAAACTACTCACTAAATACAATTTAAAAAGCTTATCAAAAATTAGATATTAACCTCTAATTCATTATAACTTTAAGAGTGAAAAATTTACTTTTTTTACTTTTAATTTTACCTCTTACTTCTTGTAGTGGTCAAGAATTAGGCTGGTTTATTCTATCACCTAATAATGTTGAAGGATTAACAAACCTAAAATTTTTACTAAGTGGTTTAACAACAACTATTTACATTTCAGTAATATCTATAATTATATCTGCAATTTTAGGGTTTATTGTTGCAATTCCTTCTTTAGCTAAAAATAAATTTTTAACATACATAAATATTGGATATGTAGAAATTGTAAGAGCAATACCCCTGCTTGTTTTGATTTTATGGATTTATTACGGTCTACCTATAATGACTGGTTTAAGCTTCAGTCCATTTGTGTCTGGAATAATTGCACTAGCAATAAGTGAAAGTGCTTTTCAAGCAGAGATTTTTAGAGCAGGTATAAACTCGATAAAAAAATCTCAGTGGGAAGCAGGTTCATCACTAGGTTTAACTTTTTATAAAAGGTTAAGATTGGTCATTCTTCCACAAGCAATAAAAAACATCTTGCCAGCATTAGGTAACCAGTTTGTATATGTGTTAAAGATGTCTTCATTGGTATCAATTATAGGTATTGGTGACTTAACAAGAAAAGCTAATGAGTTAGTTGTGTCAACTTATAGACCATTAGAAATTTATACATTTTTAATCTTGGAATATTTAATTTTGATATTAATTGTTTCATTCTTTGTTAGAAAATTTGAAAAAAAACTTAAGCAAGATGGCAATAATTAATGAGTAATTTAGATAATATAAATTATGATGTTGATCTTAGCGATGGTGTTATTACCTTTAAAAACATTAATACTACACTTGGTTTTGTTCGATATAACGCCGAAGCAGAAGTAGAATATATCTTCGTTAATACAATGTTCAGACGTCAAGGACTTGCTAAAAAACTATTAAGGATTGTTGAAGAAAAAACTAAAATTAAACCTACACCTCAAGACCCAATCAGTCCTTTAGGTGAAAAGCTCTTTAAAGTTGCTAAACAAGGTATTAATTAGAATTCTGGGGCACCGAGTAACAGAACGCCCCTTAAAATTATGATGTTAAATTTTATATTAAAATATATTGGTTTTTTTGCAGCATTCTGCACTACAATTGCTTTTTTACCTCAGGCAGTAAAGGTTTGGAAAACAAAAAGTACCAAGGACATTTCTTTACACATGTTTGTTATTTTCACTATTGGAGTTTTTTCCTGGTTAGTTTATGGTATAATCATATCTGACTTACCGATAATACTTGCAAATGCAGTAACTTTAATATTATCATTATTTATTTTAATACTTAAATTGAAATACAAGTAAGTTTTAGGGCACCGGGTAACAGAACGCCCCTTATAACACTCCTACTTCTCTTTATTTATAATGCTGATTGATATTTAGCTTGTTTATGTACGTAGCAGGTACGTAGTTTAATCCTTATTTTTTAATAACTCCAAGTATGGTTCCAATATAATCTTGATGGCATTAGGTAGACTTCTTTTTTGGTTGTCTGCCATTTTTTTTAAAATTTCAAATTCTTTTTCTGTGACGGGAACCTGAAGCATTTTAGTTTTTTCTTTATTTATTTCATCAGTCATATGTTTTTTATTGATTATTTTATCTTAGCACTGCGTAACCATAATCTTCCATGCATTTTTTAACAAACATCCTCTTGTCAGATATGCCAAGCTTCTTGACTGCTGCACCAGTATTTTGATCATGTATATATCTGCAAGCATGTAAGTCTTTCCAATAATTTCCTGCTATACTTTCCCCAGTAACTGGGTCTTTGGAAGTTTCGGGGTTGATTAAAGGTTTATAAGCACAGCCCACTAGTAATGTGCTTAAAAATATAATGGTTAAAAGCTTTTTCATGAACTTAGACCTTAACATAAAAACTTATACGTAGTACATACGTAATTCAGTTCAAACTTCTGACTTTTGGTACTGCAACTTTGTTGCAAAATAAGCATTATAAAAGCACGGTCTGGGGCACCGGGTAACAGAACGCCCATTATAGGTTTAATTTTTCTTAGATTTTCTGTAATCCCAAGGGTAATCAAACTCCATAGACCACATACCAATTTTATTAATTCTTGCATAATCTTCATCAGGTACAAATTTTTTTGAATACTTCCTATACGCAAACGCATAACCACTTCTAACTAGATAACTTGATAGGCTTTTATTATTAACAAAACATTCTGCTAGAGTTCTTTTGTATTGATCTTTTCCTTCACTAATACATTTAACATTATCTTTTCCAATTTTATCAATAAGGATTTTTTTTGCTGTAACTCCACAAGAATTTTTTACACCTTCTTTAAAACAAGTTTGTTTTAATTCAGGTGTATCTATTCCAGTAAATCTAATTTTTTTTCCATTAAGGTGAATTGTATCACCATCAACAATTTTAATTGTTTGAGATTTGACCTGATTAATAGTTAAAATAAATATTAGTGCTGAGACACTAATAAGAAAAATGACTTTTCTTTTGTTTAAAAACATTATTTAAAAAGTATCCAATAAAGATGATTACTGCAATACCCATAAACCAATTGGTTGCCATGATAGTGTAAAAAATATCTGCATAATCTCCACCTCTAATATTAATTACATACCATAATGATAAGAAAGGAAATGCAGTTAACCTTAAAACACTCAAGTAAAGACTATAAACTGGCTTTTTAAGCGCCTGGAAGACAGCAGTTGTAATAAAGAACACAGGATAAATAGGAGCAATTAATGCAGCAACTTTTAAATAAATTATACCATGAATTATCGCTTCTTGATTGTCTGTAAATTGTGATACAAAAAATTCTGCACCAAAAAATAATATTAAGCCAGCTACAAACATAAAAGATGCCCCAAAAATTAAAGCTTTAGTATAAAGTTCCCTTATACGGTTATAATTTTTTGCTCCAAAATTTTGCCCTCCAATAGAAAGTACGGCTGTATTTAAGGCAATGACGGGTAATAGAAAAACTTGCTCTACTCTTAAAGCTGCTCCATAACCAGCAGTAGCTAAATCACCAAACTTACCTATAAAATACATAATATTAAAAATACCTACACCAATAAAAAGCATACTAAACATTATTGGCAATGCTTGTGTGAACAGCTCTTTTAATAAAACAAATTCTGGAAAAAAACACTTAATTGATAAATATTTTTTTAATTCACATAAATAAATTTTATAAATTAGATAAATAGTTGCAACTAGCTGAGTAATAACGGTAGCAATTGCAAGACCTGCTATTCCAAACGCTGGAACAACTCCATACCCCCAAATAAAGAGAGGATTTAAGAGTATGTTGAGAAAAAAACTAAAAATTAATACATTTCTATAACTTTTAGTGTCTCCTTGAGCATTTAAAGCTCCATTTAAAGCAATTTGAATCATGACAATAAAAGTTCCCAAAAAAATTATATCAAGGTAATCTCTTGTTAATACTATGCTAGCAGCATTTGATCCCATTACAGATAAAAGGAATTCAGATGCATTAAATCCAAATAAAGTTACAATAACAGATGTTGCCACTGCAAAAACTACTGATTGACCAACAAATAAAGACGCTCTTTTAATTTTTTTTTGTCCTAATAAGTTACCAATAGTTGAGTTAGTAGCGGCACCAATTCCAACGCCAACTGCGATTATAACAAAGTAAATTGGAAATGATTTAGCAACAGCTCCAATTGCTTCTGCAGAAATCATTCCAGCAAACCATGTATCAACTAAATTCTGAAAAGTATGAAACAAAGAGCCAACACTAGCAGGTATTGTAACTTTCCTTAGTAATGTCCAGATAGGATCTTTGGTTAAATTTATAGCTTTAGACAATTATTTTTCCTATTTAAATTCTTTTTGGAATATATGCTTTGAACCACTCTTTTTAGCAAGGTTTATTTGCTTTTGTCTCATTCGAAATCTCTCTTTTTGAGTTTGAGTTAAATTATCATGACAGTTTACGCATGAAACACCCTCCTCATATTTTTTAGATTTTTTATCTTTTGGTGAAATAGGTTTTCTACAACCACTACACATTGAATATGTGCCAGTGACCAACCCATGTTTAACACTGATTCTGTTGTCAAAAACAAAGCATTCGCCATTCCATAGACTTTCTTTCTTCTTAACATTTTTTAAATAATTTAAAATTCCACCTTTTAACTGATAAACATTTTTAAAACCTTTTTTTTCTAAAAACACTGAAGCTTTCTCGCATCTTATTCCACCAGTACAAAACATTGCAATTGGCTTTGTTTTGTTAAGTTTGTTTAAATATTTTGGAAATTCTCTAAAGTTATCAACATCAGGATTAATAGATCTTTTGAAGCTTCCAACATTATACTCAAATGATTTTCTTGAATCTAGAACTAATGTTTCTTTATCATTAATTAACTTATTCCATTTTTTAGGATCTACATGATTATCTTTCTTATTTTTTGATGACAAAGAAAGACCCATAGGAACTACCTCTTTTTTAATCTTAACTTTTGGTTTGTGGAACGGTTGAAATTTACTTTTTGAAATATTTTCACTATCAAACTTTTTAAAATCTAATATCTTTTTAATCTTTGTTATAGTTGATTTTAGATCGCTAGTTTTACCTGAGATTGTTGCATTTACTCCTTCACTAGCTATAATTATTGTTCCTCTAATATTTTTTTTAATTAGAAAATCTTGTAATAAAACTTTATTTTTTTTTAAAGAGGTAAGTTTTTTAAATTTGTAAAAACCAAAAACATCGAACATTATAACACTCTACAAACAGTCATGCCGTCACCTAAAGGTACAATGATTTGTTCCACTCTTTTATCGTTTGCAACATAAGTATTAAAATCTCTGATATTTATTGTATATTTATCTAAATTATCTTCATCAGCAACTTCACCATGCCACAAAACATTGTCTATAATAATTAATCCACCTTTATCTAATAACTTCAGTGATCTTTCGTAATATTCTTTATAATTCATTTTATCAGCATCAATAAAAACCATATCAAATTTACTATTCTTTAATTCCTCCAAACTATCTAATGCAGGCTTAACAATTGTTTGAATTTTATTGACAAGATTAGCTTTTTTAAAAAAACTTATTGCAATCTTATTAATCTCTTTGTCTTTATCTAGAGCTATAAGTTTACCATCACCTGGTAATGCTAATGCTATAGAAAGTGCACTTAACCCAGTAAAGGTTCCAATCTCGAGTACATTTTTAATATTAGAAGTTTTTATAATTAAATGAAGAAAATGACATTGAGATGTTGCAACTTGCATTCTCTTAACATCTCCAAGTGTATTATTGTAATCGATTATTTCTTGCTGAATGGGATTTAACTTTAAACTAAAATTATTTATGTATTTTTCAAGTTTTTCAGTAATTTCTAGGTTTTTACCCATGGCTTTTTATCTGTTAATTCTAAAATAAATTCAACAAATTAATTAAAATTTGCTACTTAAAGAAATATTTGCACCAACACTTTTTGCATATTGATTTGTGTTCTTTGCATCTAGCGAAAATGAAATTATACCTTTTTCAGAAAACTTTTTTTCATATCCCATATTAGCTAATAGAGATATTTCATTAGTTAAATCATTATGTTGTTTGTATGTAGCACTTGTTCCATTTATTAAATAATCTTGTTTTTTATCACCAATCATATTTCTCATATCTAATGTCCAACCTAAGAACAGTTTACTGTCTTCATTTTTAATTAAATTATAATCATCTGAAAAAAAGATTGAAACATTGCCAATGTGCCTATTTTCCCATGAAAAATATTTGGTTTCATCATAACTTGGTGTTATTGAATAACTGACTGTTAACCCTAAATCAGGTATTGCAGATAAATTGTTTTTTTTTATTCCTGTGTGAATTTCGTAAGTTTCATAATCACTTTCTATTTTTAATTTACCAGAGGCTGTTGTGTTAGTTAAAATAGTTCTTTCACCATCTTTTAAAGTAACTCCTCCTAAAATAAATAAATCTAAATTTAAATAAGGATTATTTTTTTGTGGTAAATAAACTCCTGCACTAATATTTTGATAATCTATTTTATGATCTTTAACAAAATTTTGTCTTCCTCCTTCAAACGCAATTACAAAATTAGCATTTTCAATCTGATTAATTAAATTTACTCCATAATTTGTTAAATCATATCCAAGAGCTAAATTGCTTGTATGCGCATCTCTTTTTAAATTAGATATATATGTTTCACCCCATGCATCCTGATTATCTTGTTTATCAAATCTATTGAAAAAATTTCTTAAATTTATAGATTTATAACTTAATAATTCATCTAAAGTTTCACTTGCTCCTTGTCCAACTGATCCTGCTGATCCTTTTACAACTTGGTTACCATCTAAATCTTGTAACACAAAATCTCCAGAAGTTTTATAGTAGTAACCCTGACCCATTCCATGTTGAAATTTTAAAGTGTTTCCTGTTGTGGATCCAGCATCAATAGTTCCAACCAAAATACTTTTATCTTTAAGAATAATTGTATTATCATTTCCTACTATACGAATTGAGTTATTGCTTGAACTATTTTTATTTTCAATTTTTCCACTGTTTGTCAGTGTAGAACCACCGTCTAATTTAATAGCTTCGTTGGTATTAGAGTTATAAATATGACCTGAAGAATTATTGGTAACTATTGCGGTAGAAGTTGAAAAAAAGTTTATTGCTCTTTCGTCATCACTGTAAATAGTTCCATTGTTTGTAATGGTACTTCCAGTAGCTGCTTCACCAGAAATTGAGTCACCTGTTCCAGATCTTATTATCCCCCCCCAAATTGTTTGTAATTGTTGAATCTGCAGTGTCTTTTAAATTTATTGCCTTTGAGCCGGCGGCTCTAATTGTTCCTGAATTTGTAACAGTTAAGTCGTCAGAATCATCACCTTGAACAGCATTATGTAAACTTAAAATTGATCCTCCAGAATTTACAATTACAGAAACGTCGTTTTTTTCATTTATGTCAGCTCTATTTTGAGTAGTTAGATTTCCTAAGGTAATTCCAGAATTGATTGTAAGTGTATCAGAGTTACTTGCTATTGTGACTTTGGCTGCTTGAGATGAGCTTGGAACATTATCTGCTGCAAAAGTTTTATTAATTTTTGAAAAAATTAAAAATATAAAAAGAAGGAATAATGGTAATTTGTTCATTTATTTCGGTAAACTCTTTATTTAATTTTTAAAAATGTAACGAATATTGAAGTTTATTATTTTTTTTCTATATATAAAGGGTGGCATGACCAAAATGGGTCAAAACATTATCAATGGCATTAAAGTTTCTTCTTTAATATTTCATTAATCAATTGAGGGTTAGCTTTACCACTTGAAGCTTTCATTGCTTGACCTACAAAGAAACCAAACAGTTTTTCTTTACCATTCTTATATTCAATAGCTTTTTCCCTGTTATCATTGATAATCTTTTCAATTAAAGCCTCTAATGCTTTAGGATCACTTTCCTGTTTTAAACCTTTTTCTTCAACAATTTTCTGAGGATCTATGTCTCCATCCATCATTAACTCAAATATTGTTTTAGCTATTTTTCCAGAGATTGTTCCATTCTTAATTAGATTAATTAACTTTGCTAAATTTTTTGCACTTATTGGGCTTTCAGTTATTTCTAAATTTTTATTATTTAAAAGAGCAAATAATTCACCTGTAATCCAGTTAACAGCTAATTTCATATCTTTGTTCTTACCCATTTTTGCAACTACCTCTTCAAAGTATTTTGAAGTATCAATATCTGATACTAATATTGTTGCCTCATAGGGAGAAATTTTAAATTCATCAATAAATCTTTTCTTTTTATCATCAGGTAACTCTGGAATATCTGCTTTAAGTTTTTCAATAAATTCATCAGTTACTTCTAATGGTAATAAATCTGGGTCTGGAAAATATCTATAGTCATGAGCATCTTCTTTAGATCTCATAGATCTTGTTTCATTTTTTTTTGTATCAAATAATCTTGTTTCTTGATCGATTTTTTTACCTTCTTCAATTAAATCAACTTGTCTATTAGCTTCATAATCAATAGCCATTTGCATAAATTTAATTGAGTTAACGTTTTTAATCTCACAACGAGTTCCAAGTTTATCAGAACCTTTAATTCTAACAGAAATATTGACATCAGCTCTTAGAGAACCTTCCTGCATGTTTCCATCACACGTACCAAGATATCTCATAATAGATCTTAGTTTTTTAACATAAGCACTAACCTCATCTGGAGTTCTCATGTCAGGTTTACTAACAATTTCCATCAAAGCCACACCTGATCTATTTAAATCAACTAATGTATTTTGTGGATCTATGTCATGAATACTTTTTCCTGCATCTTGCTCGAGATGTAATCGTTCAATCCCAACTTCCTTTTGACCATGTGGCATATCAAGAACAACTGTGCCCTCACCTACTATTGGATATTTAAATTGTGAAATTTGATAACCTTGTGGAAGGTCCGCATAAAAATAATTTTTTCTATCAAAAACTGATCTTTTATTAATTTGTGCTCTTAAGCCTATACCCGTTTTAATTGCCTGTTTTACACAGTACTCATTAATAACTGGAAGCATTCCTGGAAATGCAGCATCCACTAAACTTACTTGTGTATTAGGTTCAGCACCAAAGGTTGTTGATGAAGATGAAAATAATTTAGAATTCGATGTAACCTGTGCATGGACTTCAAGTCCAATTACAACTTCATAAACATTATCTCGTCTTTCGATTAAATATTCTGAATTATCTTTAGACATCTATTTGATCCACCAATCAGTAATTTTATTTCTAAACTGAATTTTTTCTTCCATAGCATAAGCAATATTTAAAATATTTTGTTCATCAAAAGCTTTTCCAATAATTTGTAGTCCTAGAGGGTAGCCTTTAGCATCCACACCTGCTGGAATAGAAATCGCAGGTAATCCAGCTAAATTTACTGGAACTGTAAATATATCATTTAAATACATTGAAACTGGGTCATTAGTTTTTTCACCAATTTTAAAAGCAGCACTTGGTGTTGATGGAGTTAAAATTGCATCAACTTTTTTATAAGCTTCATCAAAATCATTTTTAATTAATTTTCTAACTTTTTGTGCCTTTAGATAATAAGCATCATAATAACCAGAGGACAAAACATATGTTCCAATCATTATTCTTCTTTGAACTTCACTACCAAAACCTTCAGATCTTGTTTTTTCGTACATATCAATAAGGTTTTCACCCTCTGATCTAAAACCATACTTAACACCGTCGTATCTAGCTAAGTTTGAAGAAGCTTCAGCTGGGGCTACAATATAATAAGCAGGTAAAGCATATTTTGTATGAGGAAGTGAAATTTCAACAATTTCAGCACCACAATCTTTTGCATATTTAATTCCCTTAGTCCATAAATCTTCAATCTCTTTTGGCATTCCATCAACTCTATATTCTTTTGGAATACCAATTTTCTTTCTTTTAATATTATTTGTTAATTCTTTACTGTACTCATTTCTTTTAAAATCAATTGATGTTGAATCTTTTTCATCATAAGTGCTGATTACTTCTTGAAGAAGCGCACAATCTTTTACATCTTTAGACATTGGTCCTGCTTGATCTAATGAAGATGCAAAAGCAACAATTCCATATCGTGAACAACTTCCATAAGTCGGCTTTAATCCAACAGTACCCGTAAATGAAGCAGGTTGTCTAATAGATCCACCAGTATCAGTTCCAATTGTAATAGGTGTTAAATTTGCTGCTAGAGCTGATGCAGAGCCTCCTGAAGAGCCTCCTGGCACTAAACCTTTATCTATTGGACTTTGTACATTTCCAAAAAAACTAGTTTCGTTAGATGAGCCCATTGCGAACTCGTCACAATTTAACTTACCGAGTAATATTGCACCTTCATTCCAAATATTTTGAGTAACAGTAGACTCGTATGGTGGAATAAAATTATTTAAAATTTTACTACCTGCTGTAGTTTTTACATCTTTTGTACAAAATAAATCTTTAACCGCCATTGGAACACCAGGTAGTTTTAAATCAAAATTAGGTTTTTTATCAAAACTTTTAGCTTTCTCAAGTGCGTTAGAAAAATCTTCGGTTATGTAAGCATTTAAATCTCTAGACTTTTCTCCTCTGTCAATAAAAGCTTTGGTAGTTTCTTCAGAGGAAATTTTTTTATCTTTAATATTTTTAACTAATTCAGTTAAAGTGAGTGAAGTGATATCTGACATTATTCAACAACCCTTGGTACTACAAAAAAATCTTCATTTTCTTCTGGTGAGTTTTTTAATATTTGATCTCTTATATTTTCACTTTTAACCTCATCAGCTCTTAATTTTAATGTGGTTTCTGCAACAGAGGTTAAAGGCTCAACATTGTCAGTATTGAGTTCATTCAATTTTTCAATAAAATTAAATATAGAGTTAAGATCTCCAGCTAATTTATCAGCTTTTGCATCATCAACCGATATTCTTGATAATTTAGATATATGCTTTATTGTTTTAAGATCAATTGTCATGTGGTAATTAAATATCTCGGCAAACTATCACTTAAGTATAAAATATACAATATGATCACAATTGAAGATTTTAAAATAAAACACTCAAATAAGGTAAGATTTATTGGTTTAGATTTAGGATCCAAAAGAATTGGTGTCTCAATTTGTGATGAAAGACAATCCATAGCCACACCCTTTAAAACCATAAACAAAACTAACACAAACGAACTAATTGATGAACTTAAGATAATAATTAAAGATAATAATATTGGTGGAATAATTGTAGGGAATCCAGTTAATATGGATGGCAGTCTAGGTAGATCCGCTCAATCAGTTAATGACGTTGCATCAAATATATCAAAATCTATAGACCTGCCTGTAATATTGTGGGATGAGAGACTTTCAACAGTTGGTGCATTTAATCTATCAAGTTTATTAGACGTTAATGTTTCAAAAAGAGTTAAAACAATTGATCAAAACGCTGCAGCCTTTATTTTACAAGGGGCAATAGACTTTTTAAATAATTAATACTTGCCATAGTGATGGTTAATAGTTATAGAGTTAATTTTAATGGCAACCAAAATAAATAAAGCTATTAAAATCTCTCAAAAACACCTCCTAGGTATTCAAGATCTATCAATTAATGATGTTAATTTTATTTTAGAAGAAGCTAAAAGTTTCATTAAATTAAATCAAAGTAAAAACAAAAGATTAAATGTCTTAAGTGGTAAAACTCAAATTAATTTATTTTTTGAACCTTCCACTAGAACACAGAGTTCATTTGAATTAGCTGGAAAAAGATTGGGTGCGGATGTTATGTCAATGAACATGGCAAATTCAGCTATTAAGAAAGGTGAAACACTAATAGATACCGCAATGACTTTAAATGCAATGCATCCTGACATAATTGTAATTAGACACCAGGATTCAGGTGCATGTAATCTTTTATCTCAAAAAGTAAATTGTGCAGTACTTAATGCTGGTGATGGAAGCCGTGAACACCCTACTCAAGCTTTATTAGATGCTTTAACAATTATAAATCGTAAAAAGAAAATTGAAGGTTTAAGAGTTGCGATTTGTGGTGACATAACTCATTCACGTGTTGCAAGATCAAATATCTATCTTCTAAATATGCTTGGTGCAGAAGTTAACATTATTGCACCATCAAACTTGATGCCAAAAGAAATAGAAAAATTTGGTGTAAATACATTTACAGATATGAAAAAAGGTTTGAAAAATTGTGATATTGTAATGATGTTAAGGTTGCAAAATGAAAGGATGACTAGTTCTTTCTTATCTTCTAATAGAGAATACTATGAATATTATGGACTGACTCCAGATAAGCTTGCTCATGCAAAAGATGATGCTTTGATTATGCATCCAGGCCCCATGAATAGAGGGATCGAAATTGATACAAAATTAGCAGATGACATTAACAGAAGCGTAATTAAGGAACAGGTTGAACTAGGTGTTGCAGTGAGGATGGCTTGTTTAAAAATATTTTGTGAATAAATGAAAAAACAATATTTTATAAATGCAAATATAATTGACCCTTGTAACTCTATTAATGAGAAAGGTGGATTAATTATTGGAGAAGATGGCTTAATTGAAGCTATCGGTAAAAAAGTAAATTCTAACAACATTCCTTCAAGAGAAAAAGTAATAGACTTAAATGGCAAATATATATTCCCAGGTCTTGTTGATATGCGCGTCTTTGCGGGGGAACCTGGTTATGAATATAAAGAAAATTTTAGAACTCTAAGTAATGCAGCACTTGCAGGAGGAGTTACTTCAGTTGTTACTATGCCTAATACAGATCCAATTATAGATAACGTTTCAATAGTAGATTTTTTAAAAAGACGTGGAAGAGACAAATCTAAAATTAATGTTTTTCCAAGTGCCGCTCTTACAAAAAATATTGAAGGAACTAGTATGACTGAATTTGGTCTACTTCAAAGTAGAGGAATAATTGGATTCACCGATGGAGTTAAAACAATTCAAAATACTAGACTGATGTCACGAATAATGAATTCAGCTAAAGATTTAGGCACACTAATCATGCAGCATGCTGAAGATTACGATTTATCTAAAAATGGAATGATTAATTCTGGAATTATTGCAACTAAACTTGGGTTATCTGGAATACCTGCTGTTGCTGAAAGAATAATTATTGAAAGAGATCTAACATTACTTGAAAGCATTAAATGCAGATATCATATATCGCAAATTTCTGCTGCAAAATCTGTTGAGATTATTGGGGAAAGAAAAAATAAAGTTAAGTTTACAACAGGTGTCTCCATAAATAACCTTTCGTTAAATGAAAATGATATAGGTGATTTCAGAACTTTCTTAAAGTTATCACCACCATTAAGAACTGAAGAAGATAGAATTGCGCTAGTACAAGGATTAAAAGATGAGATGATAGATGTTATTGTATCTGATCATAAACCAGAAGATGAAGAACAAAAAAGATTAACGTTTGCACAAGCATCTACTGGAGCTTCTGGAATAGAAACGCTTTTATCACTAAGTCTAGAGTTATATCACAATGGCTCTGTTAAATTAGAAACTATAATTAAAGCCTTAACATCAAACCCTGCAAAAATTTTAAAAATTGATAAGGGTAATCTTTCAGTGGGTAATGAAGCAGATTTTTGTATTGTAGATATTGATAAGCCATGGGTTGTTAAAAAAGATAAACTTATCTCCAAATCAAAAAATACTTCCATTGAAGACAAAAAACTCCAAGGTAAAGTCACTAATACATTTGTAAAAGGTGAAGAATTATTTAAGTTATAATAATGGAATATTTAATTGTCGCGTTAAGCTCATATTTATTAGGATCAATACCTTTTGGTTTTATACTTACAAAAATATTTTTAAAAAAAGATATTAGAGATATTGGCTCAGGAAACATTGGAGCTACAAATGCTCTTAGAACGGGTAATAAAACGTTAGGTTACGGAACTTTATTGCTAGATATAACAAAAGCTGTATTGCCTGTTTTATATGTAAAGTTTAATTATCCTGATTATATCTTTATTGCATCACTAAGTGCATTCTTGGGACACGTTTTCCCTATATGGCTCAAGTTCAAAGGGGGTAAGGGTGTTGCAACATATGTTGGGATATTATTTTCAATAAACGTAATTCTGGGTTTGGTATTTGTCGTTAGTTGGGCTGTTACATTTCTTATTTCAAAATATTCATCACTTTCATCACTTCTTGGTAGTTTAATGGTTCCAATTTATTTAATAATTTTTGAAAATTATAATTCAATATTTTTTATAATAATGTTTGTACTTATATTCTATACACATAGAGAAAATGTCAAACGATTGAAAAACAAAGAAGAAACCAAGAGTAAAATTTATTGATTTGACTATCCAGGTCTTTTAAGTAATTTGTTTAGTAATGAATCTTGTAGTCGTAGAAAGTCCTGCTAAAGCGAAAACTATCAATAAATATCTAGGTGATGATTATATTGTATTAGCAAGTTATGGTCATATTAGAGACCTTCCCTCGAAAAACGGTTCTGTTGATCCAGATAATAATTTTAAAATGGAATGGGAAGTGGATAGTTTTTCTAAAAAATATCTTAAAGAAATTACAGATGCAGCTAAAATTTCTTCAAAAATTATACTAGCAACTGACCCTGACCGTGAAGGTGAAGCAATTGCTTGGCATGTTAAAGAATATTTAAATGAGAAAAAATTAATTAAAGACAAACATGTAGAAAGAGTTGTTTTTAACGAAATTACAAAAAAAGCAGTTATTCATGGAATTGAAAATCCACGACAAATCGATCCACTACTTGTTGATGCTTATATGGCTAGAAGAGCCTTAGACTATTTAGTTGGCTTTAACATATCACCAATTTTATGGACAAAGTTACCTGGTTCTAAATCTGCAGGACGTGTTCAGTCAGTTGCTTTAAAATTAATTACAGAACGAGAACATGAAATAGAGCTTTTTGATCCTGAAGAATTTTGGACTTTAAGTGTTCAATTCAACGACAATGATAAAAATTCTATATTAGCAAGTATCACTCAATTAAATGATAAAAAAATTGAAAAATTTTCTTTTAAAAATAAAGCTGAGGTTGATAAAGCAATGGAAGAAGTTAAATCTAAGAGGTTCAATATAAATGACATCTCAAGCAAAGTTGTTAACAGAAACCCATCGGGCCCTTTTACTACCTCTACATTACAGCAAGTTTCTTCTGGTAGACTAGGATTTGGAGCATCACGAACAATGCAGATAGCTCAAAAACTTTATCAAGGTATAGAAATAGGCGGTGAAACTATTGGTCTTATCACGTACATGCGAACAGATGGCACCAATCTATCTACGGACGCTATAGACAACTTTAGGAAATATATAAAAAATGAGTTTGGTGATAAATATGTTCCAGATAATGCAGTAAGTTATTCTGGTAAAAAAGCTAAAAATGCTCAAGAAGCACATGAAGCAATTAGACCTACAGATATTATGCGAGCACCAGATACTGTTAAAAAATATCTAAGTCCAGATCAGCATAAATTATATGGTTTAATTTGGAGTAGAGCCCTATCCTCTCAAATGAAACCTGCTCAATTTGATAGAAATACTATTACGATATGTTCAGATGATAATGGAACAATCTGTAAGGCTAGTGGATCTGTTATTAAATTTGATGGGTTTTTGAAGGTTATGAAGGATACTAAAAAAGATGATGATGAAGATATCCTTCCAAAAATGAATAAAGGTCCAGTTAATATAGGGGCTCTATTAGATGAACAGCATTTTACACAACCACCACCAAGATACTCAGAAGCAAGTTTGGTTAAAAAATTAGAAGAGCTAGGTATTGGAAGACCTTCAACTTATGCAAGTATAATATCCGTTATATCTACTAGAGGGTATGCAGAAGCAATCAATAAAAGATTTCACCCAACAGATCGTGGTAAATTAATTTCAGCTTTTCTTGAAAAACTTTTCTCTAAGTATGTTGATTATAACTTCACGGCCAGTCTAGAAAACCAACTTGATGACATTACTACCGGTAAGGAAGGATGGATAAAAGTTCTAGAGTTATTTTGGAAAGATTTTAATCAAAATGTGTCTGACGTTAAAGAGAAGAGAACTAGAGAAGTTTTAGATCTATTAAACGATAGTCTAGGTAGTTTAATTTTTGAAAGAGATAAAGATGGAAATATTAATAGACAATGTAAGTTATGTGACAGTGGATCATTAAGTTTAAAAAATAGTTTTAGAGGTGGTGCTTTTATTGGTTGTTCAAATTATCCAGATTGTAAATTTACTAGACCCCTGTCTAAAGCTAAAGCAGCTGCTCAATCTCAACTAGCTGAACCAATGTTTATAGGAAAACATGAAAATGGTAATGACATGTATCTTAAAAATGGAAGGTTTGGACCCTATCTTCAATATGAAAAAATTGACGAAGTGAAAGAAGAAGTTATTGTTGAAAAAAAAAAGAAAAAGAAAACAAAAAAAAAGAAAATAGAAAAAGAAGATAATAATTTAATAAATGTTTCTATACCTAAGGGAATTACATTAGATAGTGTAGATCTTGATAGGGCTAAATTTTTGTGCTCATTACCAAAAAGTTTAGGTATTAATCCTGAAAATCAAAAAGATATAATATTAAACTCAGGAAGATTTGGTCCATATTTAAAATGTGAAAACAAATCAGCAAGGATTGAAAATGTCGAGGAAATCTTCTCAATTGGTCTTAATAGAGCAATCACTTTAATAGCAGAAGCTAAACCTGGGAGAATGTCAGCATCAATAATTAAAGATCTAGGTGAACATCCAGAAGATAAAAAACCTGTTAGGGTGATGAAAGGTCAATATGGACCTTACATTAAATATAAATCACTCAATGCAACAATACCTGAAGAAAAGGATCCTTTAGAGCTTAATATGGAAGAGGCACTAATATTGATTGAGAAAAGAAAAGAATACGATAAAATTAAAAAAAGTAAAAAAAAGAAAAAAGGTAAATAATTATGAATTTTGAAAAAAAAATTAATGAACTAAAAATAGTATTACCAGAAGCTAAAGCTCCAGTAGGATCATATGTGGCTTCAAAGATCATAGGGAAAATGCTTTTTATTTCTGGTCAAATTTCTATATCAGCTAGTGGTGAATTAATAAAAGGTAAAATTGGTAAAGAATTAAAAACAGAAGATGGTTATGAGGCTGCTAAAAGATGTGGCTTAAGTATAATTTCACAAGTCAAAAAAGCTTGTAATGACGATCTCTCTAAAATTAAATCATGTGTGAAATTAACCGGCTTTGTAAATTCTACAGAAGATTTTATAGAACAGCCTAAAGTAATCAACGGTGCTTCTGATTTGATAGTTTCGGTTTTTGGTGAAGCTGGAATGCACACAAGAGCCGCTGTTAGTACAAACAGTTTACCACTTGGAGTATCAGTTGAAGTTGATGCTATTTTTGAATTAAATTAACAACCTATAGCAAAATATTTAATCTTAAGTTCTTTCATTTTTTTAGGTGAATAAATATTTCGCATGTCAAAAATTTTATAATTTTTGTTTTTAACATCTTTTTTAAAATTAATTGACTTGAAGTCATTCCATTCAGTGTGAATAATTATTAAGTCAGCTTTTGCTATTGCAGATTTAACATCATTAGAAAATGTAACATTTTTAATTGTATTAAAATCATTTTTTTTTCCAGTTGGATCAAAATAATTTATTTTAGCTCCTCTTTTAACTAAAAAAGGTATCATGGATAAGCATGATGAATCTCTCATGTCATCTGTATTAGCTTTAAATGTTACACCTAAAAAACATATTTTTTTATTTCGAACATTGTTATTTAATATATCAAAAACTCGTTTTAATAATAAAGAGGATCTATTATCGTTAGATTTAATCACACTTTTAATAACAGATAGATTAGTTTTAAATTTATCACTTGTAGAAACGATAGCCTTGGTGTCTTTTGGAAAACAAGATCCGCCATAAGCTGGTCCTGCTCTTAAAAAACGACTACCAATTCTTTTATCAAGACCCATACCAATAGAAATATCCTCAATATTAACATCTATTTTTTCACACAAGTTTGATAATTCATTAATAAAAGTTATTTTTGTAGCTAAAAAAGCATTCGAAGCATACTTGATTAGTTCTGCAGCTCTTCTTGAAGTGTTAATATATTTTGCTCCTTTAGATATAAGTGGTGAATAAAGATTTTTTAATGTTTTATTTGATCGTTTATCACTAGTGCCAATAACTACTCTGTCCGGATAACTAAAATCTCTTATAGCCTCACCTTCTCTTAAAAATTCGGGATTTGACACAACAGAAAATAATTTTTTAGATACTCTTTTTGAAATTATTTTCTCAATTTCATCACCCGTAGTAACTGGTACTGTAGATTTAGTAATAATAATTTTAAATTTATTAATAGAAGTGCTGATTTCTTTTGCAACATTATAGACTTGGCTTAAATCAGCAGCACTACCATTTTTTTTTGTTGGTGTTCCCACGCATATAAAAATAATATCTGATTTTGATATGGAATCTTTTAAGTTTGTTGAAAATTTTAACTTTTTATTTTTGAAATTTTTTAAAACTAATTCATCTAAACCAGGCTCATAAATTGGAATAATTCCTTTTTTTAAATTTTTAATTTTATTTAAATCTTTATCAACACAAATAACATCATTACCAAGATCAGAAAAGCATACACCACTCACTAAACCAACATAACCTGTTCCTATCATACAAAGTTTCATATTTTAGAAATCTCAAAAGTTGAATTAATATAACCTTTCATTGTGCCGCAATCTAAATATTTTCCTGAAAAATTATGACCAATAAACTTATAGTTTTCACTTATTAATGATTGTATGGCATCAGTAATGTGGATCTCGCCACCTTTACCAGGTTTAAGTTTTGATAATTTATTAAATATTGTTTTAGGTAAAATATACCTTCCAATAACAGCATTATTTGATGGTGCTAGTTTGATAGAGGGTTTTTCTACAACATTTTTAATTATAAAATTATTCTTATTCATTTTATTTTTAACACTATAAATTCCCCATCTTGAAACTTCTTTTTTATTTACCTTCATGCTGGCCATTACAGATGAGTTATATTTTTTATGAACGGCAATCATTGATTTCGAGCAATTATTTTTAACAATCAAATCATCAGGCAGTAACATTAGAAAATATTTATCTTTAATATATTTTTTTGTTTTCAATACTGCGTCACCTGTACCAAGTGGTTTATCTTGAAAAACAAATTTAATCATTTTCTTATATTTTAAGATTTTTTTATATTCTTGTATAATTCTTGGATCTTTTTTTTTCTTAATTATATTTTTATAAAATTTATCATTATAAAAATATTTCTTAATCATTAATTTTTTTTGAGATATAATAAAAATAACCTCTTTAATTCCAGCGCTTATACATTCATCTAAAATATATTCTATTCCTGGCTTACCATTAATAGGTAGAAGCTCTTTAGCAAAAACACTAGTTAGTGGTAACAATCTTGTTCCAAGTCCTGCTAAAGGAATAATAGCTTGTTTAATCATATAAATGTTTTACTTATTAATACTAATATTACAAATGAAATTAATAAGACAAATTACTGATTTAAATAAGGCAATTAGTAGCCAGAAGGAATTGGGGTTTGTTCCTACAATGGGTAGTCTACATGAAGGACACACCTCACTTATTAATTTCTCTAAACAAAAATGCAAAAAAACATTAGTTAGTATTTTTGTTAATCCTACTCAATTTAATAATACTAATGATTTCAAAACCTACCCTCAAAATCTAAATAAAGATATTAAATTACTAAAAAGCTTAAAGGTTGACTTTCTTTTTGTACCTACAGTGAGTCAAATTTACAATAATAAGGAACGTAAGATAATTAGATTAAATAAATCACAAAAAATACTTTGTGCCAAATTTAGAAAGGGGCATTTTGAGGGTGTACTTAATGTTTTGGGTAGATTTACCAATATAATTAAACCCAAAAAGATTTTTATGGGAGAAAAAGATTATCAACAATTTTTTTTAGTACGTAACTTTATTGAAAGGAAATACAAAACTAAAGTTATTGCATGCAAAACAATAAGAGATGTAAATAAGGTAGCATTATCCTCAAGAAACTCATTACTGGATATAGAAAATCTTAACAAAGTTGGAAAAATTTCTTTAGCGTTAATCAAGCTAAAAAATTTAATTAAAAAAGATATTAAAGATAAAAAATTAATATTAAATTTAAAGAAAGAGTTAGTAAAAAGTTTTGATATTAAAATTGAATATTTGGAATGTAGAAATATACAAAATCTAAGCACCAATATTTTGAACAAACCTTTTAAACTTTTTGTGGCTTATTATATTAATAATGTAAGAGTAATTGATAATTTTTAGAGAAGATAAGCACTCACTCCAAGAAATGAAACAAAACCAATAACGTCAGTTATGGTTGTCACAAATACGCTAGATGCAATAGCAGGATCAATATCCATTTTTTTTAATGTTATGGGTACCAAAATTCCAAATAATCCAGCAACAATCATAGTTAATATCATTGACAAAGAAATTATTAGAGAAAGTAAAGAGTCTTGAAACCAAATTTGAACCACTAATGCACTTATTAATGCAAAAATAATACCATTTAAAATACCAATATTAAATTCTTTTAAAATATTTTGTGAAAAGTTATTTTTTGTTAGATCGTTAGTTGCTAAAGTTCTTACAGTAACAGCTAAGGTTTGCATTCCAGCATTACCACCCATAGAAGCAACAATTGGCATCAGAAATGCAAGAACAACCATTTGTTCAATTGTTGCACCAAATAGACTAATCACCCATGTTGCAAGGAATGCAGTAAATAAGTTTAATAAAAGCCAGTTAAACCTTCTTCTAGTTTTCTTAAGAACCCCATCGGTAATTTCTTCATCACCTACCCCAGCTAATCTTAAAGCATCTTCCTCAGCTTCTTCTTTTAATACAGTTAAAACGTCATCATACATAATCATACCAACTAATTTGTTTGATTTGTCAACAACAGCCGCTGAATTTAAGTTATAGTTTTCAAATACGTTACCAACTTCCTCTTTGTCCATATCTACAGGAATAAGTAGCTGAGATTCTGACATGATTGAAAGCATTTTAGCCTCTCTTGAAGTAGTTAAAACTTTAGATGACGGAACTGTTCCAATTGGTTTAAAACCTTCGTCTATAATGAAGATTTCTAAAAATTCTTCAGGTAAATCTTTATTTTCTCTTAAATAATCAATTGTTTGACCAACAGACCAATTACTGGGAACAGCCGTAAACTCACGTTGCATTATTCTAGCTGCAGTATCTTCTGGGTAACTTAAACTTTCTAATAAAGCAAATCTATCTTTTGGAGGTAAAGAGCTTAATATTGTATTCTTATCCTTTTCATCAACATTTTCTAAAATTGTTATCGCATCATCAGATTCAAGGTTTTTTAAAAGTGTAACAATAGTATCTGGTGATAGATAAGCTATGATTTCAGACTGCACAGACTCGTTTAATTCAATAAAAACCTCTGGATCTATATTGAAATTGTTAAGTTTTATTAAACTTTCTCTATCATTTTGACCAAGGTGTTCAATTATATCAGCTGCATCAGCTGGATGCATTTCATTAAAAGAATTGGTAATAAATTGAGCATCATTGTTAGCTATCTTAGAAGTAACAACTTTTATGTACTCTTTGTTAAACTCAAAATTAACTTTTTTATCTTTTATTTTTTTTATTAAAGACATAAATTTACCTATAAATCAATTTTGCACTATTAGTGCATAATAAGAATAATACAATTTATAAATGAATATAGAGATTAAAAAGTCAATAAAACCAATAAAATATGAGGATGCAATAAAATTCCTTGAGGAAAGATTGTTGGAGATAAATGATGGTCAAAAAGAGGATTTAATATGGATATTAGAACACGAAGAAGTTTATTCAGCTGGTACTAGCTATAAAGAAAAAGAAATTCTTAATAAAGATATAAATCTAATAAAAACAAACCGTGGTGGAAAAATTACTTATCATGGTCCAGGCCAATTAATTTGTTATTTTGTTATAGATTTAAAAAAAAGAAAAAAGGATATAAGAAGATTTATAACTTTAATTGAAGAGACGATTATTGATAGTTTATCAAAATTTAACATTAAATCATTTGGGGACCCAAAGAATATCGGTATTTGGACTGACCATAAAAGTGAAATTAAAAAGGTTGCAGCAATAGGTGTTAGGGTAAGTAAGTGGATAGCTTATCACGGGTTTGCAATAAATATTGATAATGATCTTTCAAAATATAAAAATATTATTCCATGTGGTATTTTAGATAAAGGTGTAATCAATCTTAAAGAAATTAAAGATCAAGACTATAAAGATTTAGATAAAATTATTATTGATACGTTTTCTAAGAAATTGGAAATCTAAGTCTTTTTGTCTTTAAAAGTTTTTTGAAATAATCTGGTAGCAATGCTGTATAAGTGTATTTCTTATCATTAATCATAAATTTAATTTGATACGAATGAAGCATTAAATTTTTATTTATTGCTTTATCTGTGTTACTAAATTTATATTTTTGGTCTCCATAAATTGGACATCCCACAGCATAGAGTTGCTTTCTTAATTGATGTTTACGTCCTGTAATTGGTTTCATTTCAACAAGACTACATATAGAATTTTTGTCTAATACTTTATAAAGTGTTCTAGCTTTCTCAACTATCTCTTTATCATTATCGTATCTCGTTAAATCATCATTCCATTCACCAGATTCTTTCTGTAATTCTCCATGACATATAGCCAAGTAAGTTTTATGAACTTTTCTTAGTCTAAATAAAGAGGTTAATAACTGAGCAGACTCTCTATGCTTCGCCATAATAAAAACTCCTGAGGTATCTTTATCAAGTCTATGTACAGAAAATGGTTTTGTGTCTTGAAAAATTTCACTACGAGCAAATATATCTACAAGATTTTTTTTAGATTTAGTTCCACCTTGAACTGAAATACCAGAACTTTTATTAAGAACAATGAAATCATCATTGTTATCAATTATTAATTCTTCATTCTCTTTAATAACTTCTTCCGAAGGTACAAATTTAATTGTTTTTTGAACAATTGTTTCTTTAAAATCAAAATTAAATAGATCTATAACATCCCCTGTCTTTACTTTATGAGAACTTTTTATTTTTTTACTATTAATTTTAACTTTTCCACTTTTTAAACTTTTTTCAATTAAACCTTGGGGGTAATTACCAAGATTATTACGTATCCATCTATCGATACGCATATCGTTAAACGTTAAATCAACGTTAAAAGACTTTTTCATGATGATGTGATTTTATATAAAAAATTAAGCAGTAGCTAATTTTTTCTCTTCAGTTTTATCTTTTGTTGGATCTTTTTTCTTTCTATCCACTCTTTTTGCTTCAACATCTCTATCTACAAATTCAATTACAGCCATAGGCGCATTATCACCATATCTAAAGCCAGCTTTGATAATTCTAGTATAACCGCCATTTCTTGCTACATATCTTTTTGATAATGTTTTTTTAACTTTATTGGTAGATGTTATGTCTTGTAACTTAGACATTAACATTTTTGTAGTTTGAAGAGTTTCTTTTTTTCCTAGAGTTATGATTTTATCAGCTTGAGGTTTTAAAAATTTAGCTTTTGGAAGTGTTGTAGTTATCTGCTCATATTTTATTAAAGAATTAAGCATATTCTTTAATAAAGCTTTTCTATGTTCAGAAGTTCTATTTAACTTCTTATTAGCCATTCCGTGTCTCATTAGATTTGCTCCTCTAACTTTTTAGACATTTCGGCTATATTTTCTGGTGGCCAGTTTGGTATTTCCATACCTAAATATAAAGACATACCAGTTAAAACTTCTTTTATTTCATTAAGTGATTTTCTTCCAAAGTTAGGTGTTCTAAGCATTTCACCTTCTGACTTTTGAACTAAATCTCCAATATAAATAATATTATCATTTTTAAGACAATTCATAGAACGCACAGATAATTCAAGCTCATCAACTTTTCTTAATAAATTCTTATTGAATTCAGGCTCAGATGAAACTTCTTTTACGGGTGCTTCAACAGGTTCGTCAAAATTAACAAACATATTTAGTTGATCTTGGAAAATTCTAGCAGAATAAGCAACGGCATCCTCAGCAGAAATAGATCCATTAGTTTCAACTTCCATAGTTAATTTATCGTAATCCAAGGCCTTCCCTTCTCTTGCAGTACTTATAGAGTATGAAACCTTCTTAACTGGACTATACAAAGAATCTATAGCTATCAATCCTAATGGTGGCTCTTCTGGTTTATTCATTACCGCTGGTACATATCCTTTGCCAGTGCCAACGTTCATTTCCATATGAAAATGTGTATTTTCGTCCAAATTACAAATAACTAAATCTGGATTCAAAATTTCAATATCAGTAACTGGTACTATATCAGAAGCTTTAATTTCTCCAGGCCCTTTAGCATCCAATATAAGTTTTTTAGTTACATCTGAAGAGCTTTTTAAAGCTAAAGATTTAACATTAAGAACTATATCTGTTACGTCTTCCCTAACACCTTTGATGGATGTGAATTCATGTAACACACCATCAATTTGAATTGAAGTAACGGCAGCTCCTCTTATAGAAGAAAGTAATATTCTTCTCAAAGAATTACCTAAAGTTAAGCCATATCCTTTTTCTAAAGGCTCAGCTATAATTTTTGCATTTGATTTATCATCACTAATTTTAACATCTAATTGAGCTGGTTTAATTAATGTTTTCCAATTTTTAGCATTTACGTTTAAACTTTCCATTTATTAAACTCTCCTTTTTTTTGGTGGTCTTACGCCGTTATGTGGCATTGGTGTTGTATCTTTTATTGAAAGAATCTTAAATCCTCTCGCTTGTAAAGCTCTTAATGCAGTTTCTCTTCCTGAACCAGGTCCTTTAACTTCGACTAATAAAGTTTTCATTCCATATTCTAAAGCTTTAGATGCAGCAGAATCTGCAGCAATTTGTGCAGCATAAGGTGTTGATTTTCTTGAACCTTTAAAACCTTTTTGTCCAGCAGATGCCCAAGAAATTACATTCCCATTAGTATCTGCAATTGAAATTATTGTATTGTTAAAAGTAGACTGTACGTAAGCAATACCATTAAGAATATGTTTTTTTATT
>Ga0222652_1000196_pt1 | contig 30874 bp, 33 predicted proteins | sample AntAcemetagen371_FD_179803 | JGI IMG/M metagenome (GOLD analysis project Ga0222652, IMG submission 179803) | Saline water microbial communities from Ace Lake, Antarctica - #371 | ecosystem: Environmental > Aquatic > Non-marine Saline and Alkaline > Saline | place: Antarctica: Ace Lake... | reverse complement strand
TTGGGTGGTACTTGGAGGCATCTCCGAATCTTGGTGTGATTCAAGAGCGTGTGCCCAGCGGGTCTTCCAAAGCCCGTCATCTTCAAAAAAAGTCCGAGCAGTTTTTTATGCTCTAGCCGGTATTGCCACCCTTGAAGTTGCTGGTATTGCTCGCGCGTTAAAATCAAATGAGGGATATCATATTTCCGCTAGTGTCCCGCATACATTAAGCAATCAGCACGAGCAAACACTCGAGTTTTTGGTTATTTCAACTTCGCCCAGTCAAGGGGACCGAGAAAATGCGGGCGCTGTGTCACAGCATTGATGGTTGATATGGGTCAATATTAGCTTCGATTAATCAGCCTAGAATGAGCATAACTCAAAGGAGAAAAATATGGCTATTAAATCCTATGTAGCTTGGGATGCAAGTGTTCGTTGGTTTCATTGGATCAATCTGCTTTGCATTATCGGACTAATGGCCATTGGCATCGTGATTTTGAACAGCGGCGCGCTAGGTGTGTCGGACAATGGAAAGATTCTGCTGAAGACCGTACACGTTTTGATAGGTTATGTGTTCGCGTTCAACTTATTATGGCGCCTGATCTGGGCGTTTGTAGGCAGTGATCGCGCGAGATGGCGAGCCATTTTGCCTGGCGGAAAAGGTTATCTGAAGGAAGTCAAAGACTATACCGCTGCTTTTAAGGCGGGCCAGCCGCGTCAATATATCGGACACAATCCCCTTGGCCGTATCGCCTTTGCCCTCCTGCTCTTTGTATTATTCAGCCAAGCCGTCACCGGGCTCGTACTGGCCGGGACAGACATCTTCTACCCACCCTTTGGCTCGTGGATTGCAAACTGGATTGCAAAACCCGGGGTTGATCCTGCCACACTCCTCCCCTACGCACGGGATACTTATGATGCAGCGGCCTATGAGGCCATGCGAGCTTTTCGAGCACCGTTTATTGAGATTCACGAGATTGGCTTTTACGCACTCTTGTGTTTGATTGTGATTCATATTGCCGCCGTTGTGGTGACCGAGATACGCGAAGGTGGCACTTTAATATCGGCCATGTTTACTGGTAAAAAAATGTTGTCTGAAACACCTAAGGATCTGAAAGAAACGCCAACAGACAAGAAGGAAGCAGATTAAATATCTACACTTTTTTTTCTGACCGTGGTATGACTGTTATTTTTAGCTGAAATAACAATTCGTGCTATCCAGTTTTTCTACATTACGAAAAAGGTTTTGCAGGCCTTAGAGAAGGCAATAAATTTGACAGTAAAATATGTGCTCAGGGACTCAAGGAGCCGGCCGTAATTGCCAAAGTCATTTAGTCAAATGTTACATAACAATCGGCTATTGTCGGACAGTCAAAAGCTCCAGCCAAGCTGGACTCCACTTTTTAAAGTGGAATCCCTCTGATGATATCATCACATTGTCAGTGTTGTTGAATCAGGTTTAGGTATTACCCTAGAGCTATCTAGCAAAACTAATTGGATAAACACTCCACGAAAAATAACGGCAGATGTATGTGCCAAACAAAACACTTAACAAGCAAAGGCAGCATCGCCCTTCGGGCTGGACGCACTAACGTGCTCCGCTATTTTGGGCGTTAGAAGGGGAGACACATGAGCGACTTTATAACACCCTTGGCAACCTGGTGTGCGGCAATAATTGAGGGGCTTGGAATAAGCATTATTACCTTTATTGCGCTATATGCGCTGCTCCATGCTCTAGCACGTTTAGTCAAGAAAGATGATGGATCTTCAATCTTTCAGGAGCTTCGGCAGTTCCTTGGCCGTGGTATTTTACTTGGATTGGAGTTTCTGGTTGCGGCGGACATAATTTATACAGTTGCTGTCGATTTAACCTTTGAATCAATAGGGGTTTTGGCTATCGTCGTACTTATACGTACATTTCTGAGTTTTACGCTGGAACTAGAGGTCACCGGCAAATGGCCTTGGAGAAATGAGCAGTAGGATGCAAATCTGAGATAGGTCTCTTCTAACCAGGCGCTGCGCCGGACGAGCCAGTGAGCGCATAGTTATGGCACGCATTTCTGGCTACGCACAGGCAATTACTTCAAACTACGACAACCAGGTTAAAAAATCAGAAGTTCACGAAGTTCATACTGACTTAGTCAACCATAGCTCTGGGGGTAACCATGACCGTTTCTGATATTTTGCTTAAAATGCTTGCTGCGCACGGCGTTGAATATCTGTTCGGAATCCCCGGCGATGCGATCAATGACGTAACAGAGGCCATCCGCCGGCAGGAAAAAATCAAGTTTATCGGCGTGCGACACGAGGAATCCGGTGCACTTGCCGCGTCTGTTCAAGCAAAGCTGACGGGGCGCCTGGCGGCCTGCATGGGTACTTCAGGGCCGGGGGCCATTCACCTGCTGAACGGGCTCTATGACGCACGTTTGGACCATGCGCCAGTCATTGCCATTACCGGACAGGTGGCAACGGGATTCATCGGCACGGAAGCACACCAAGAGGTTCGTCTCGAGCGACTTTTCGCCGATGTGGCAGTCTACAGCCAGACGGTCACGACCGTGGCACAGGTGCCCGATGTTTTTCTGGAGGCGTGCCGGGCCGCCATCACGCACCGTGGTGTAGCCCATATTTCCATTCCGACCAACATATCGGGCCTGAAGGCCTCTTTTGAAAACGGACAAAGACTGCAAACCGCTGTCACCGGAAAGATCTCTCCAATGACGGCGGACTGCCACGCAGCCGTTGAACTTATCGAACAGTCTGAACGGATCGCAATTCTGGTCGGCATCGGCTGCGCCGGGGCCCAGACCGAGCTATTCGATTTTGCGACGGCGATCCAGGCACCCATCGTCCGCAGTCTCAAGGCAAAGGAAGTGATTGACGACGATCATCCTCTTTGTGCCGGTGGCCTCGGCCTGCTGGGCGGCAAGCCTGCTGTCAAGGCCATGGACGACTGCGATCTATTGATCATGGTCGGAACGGATTTCCCGTACCAGGATTTCTATCCCAAATCGGCACGAACGATTCAGATAGATTCGGAACCCACCCGTATCGGACGCCGGCATCCAGTAGACATCGGATTGGTTGCCCATGCTGGCCCCACGCTTGCAGCGCTGACCCGGCGTGTAGCCAGTCGCAATAATGGTTCGTTCCTCGAATCGATTCAAAGTGAAATGACTCATTGGCGCAAAGGCCGCGACAAGGACGAAGTATCGGACTCGGTACCCATTGCCCCTCCACGGGTGCTCAAGGCAGTCTCTGATGCTGCTCCAGACGATACTATTTTCATTGCCGACACGGGCACGGCTACCGCCTGGGCCGCACGTCATCTTCGTATTCGGCCGGGACAGCGTTTTACCCTCTCGGGCGGGCTGGCTACCATGGCCATCGGGCTACCCGGCGCGATCGGCGCGCAACTGGCCTACCCTGAGCGTCGAGTAGTCGCCATTGTCGGCGATGGTGCATTTTCCATGCTGGTCGGCGATCTGGTCACAGCAGTTCGCTACAGGCTTCCGATCGTGATCGTGGTTCTAAACAATGCCAAGCTGGGATTTATCACTCTCGAGCAGGAAGCCAAGGGTCTGCCTGATTGGGGAACTGATATCATCAACCCGGATTTCACAGCACTGGCGGACGCATGCGGGGCACTGGGAATTTCTGTGTCTGATCCGGGCGATCTGGATGCAGCGCTCCAGCAGGCGTTTGAAGCCCGTCGACCTGTGGTGGTAAATGTCGGCATCGATCCAGACGCGCTAATCATACCGCCAAAAATAGAACTATCCCAGGCCATGAAATTCGGCATAGCGAAGATCCGTGAAGCCTTTAGCAGCTGAATGTTACCTGAAAAAGGTGGAGGGTCACGCAGTAACTCCACCCCCTCGAAACAGACATTAATGGCATGCCAAAAGACTCGCTACTATTTTTTTTGGCAGATACGATTCTAGTCGTACATGTCCTGATTGTTTGCTTTGTCGTTTTTGGGCTTGTAGCTATCTATCTTGGCTGGCAACTAAAGTGGCAATGGATCAGAAACCGGGCCTTCCGAATACTGCATTTGCTGGCAATCGGTATCGTGGTTGTGCAGTCTTGGGCAGATGTCATTTGCCCTTTAACCATTTGGGAAATGACACTAAGGGAAGAGGCTGGTTCAGCGACTTATTCGGGATCGTTTATCCAGTACTGGCTGCAAAACCTGCTTTACTATACCGCGCCAGATTGGGTTTTTATGCTGCTCTACACCGGCTTTGGCTGCCTGGTTCTGGCAAGTTGGTGTCTAGTGCCCCCGACGAGCGAAAGCTAGGCTCGGATCCTCGCCCAGCCCAGGCTGCTCTCTCTTGCTTTGCAATTCACTTTGTCGTCAAGGATGACGGGATTGGTAGTGCCCTCGTCGCGCGCAAAAAATAGACTGCTGCATAGCCAACAATTAACGCATCAGGTCGCGATAATCTGGTAAGTTTCTGTTTGCCCCACTTTGGCTTTAGGACAGGAGAGTTGCAATGACACCGCCTGCTGGACAACCCTCAAACGCCTGGATCAGTTTTCTCGCACACCTGCTGTTTATCCTCGCCGCCTGGACGCTGTTTATCAAATACCTGTTTCCCATTGGCTTTGCGTTGGCCTACGGAGAGGCCTGGACAAGCCGTATTTATTGGGATCTGTGGCCGCTGGCGCACATCTGGCTTGGTTGGGCGCTGCTGGCACGTCCAGGCTATACACGCGCACTGGCTGTTGGCATGTCTGTCGTTGAAATTCTCATCATCAGCAATTTCCTCTTCAATTTTCTCGCCGACCCGGACTGGTCGATCTGGCGCACCAACTGGTTTGTCAACAAGGTGTTTGTGTTGGCATGCTTTGTTCTGGTGTTGGTCACCACTCTGTACCGATCCCAAAGAACATAACGAGCGCCCGTCATGAACAATCGCTTCACTCGCAGACAGAGCCTCCAGTTTATTAGCGCCACACTGGCGGCCATCTCGCTGCCATCCGCGCCGCTGCTTGCCAATGCCGGCGGGCTGCATCAGAAACCCATTCCAGGTACTGGCAAAAATTTTCCGGTGGTCGGCATGGGTACCTGGCGCACGTTCAATGTCGGCAGTGATCCACAGTTACTTGACGCACGAACCGAGGTGGTACGGGCATTTTTCCAGTACGGTGGCGGCCTGATTGATTCCTCACCCATGTATGGTTCCGCGCCGGATGTCATGGGTCATGCCTTGCAGCAGCTCGGTGTTCCCAACAGCCTGTTTTCAGCAGAGAAAGTCTGGAGCCCGGCCGGTGGTTCCGGGCGCGAGCAGGTGGCCATTCTGGAAAATCGCTGGAGTGTAGAGCAATTTGACCTGGTGCAGGTTCACAACCTGACCGACTGGCGCGAGCATCTGGCCGCGCTGCGGGAAATGAAAGCTGAGGGTAAGATCGGCTATATCGGCATCACCACCTCACACGGACGCCGCCACGGCGAGTTCGAGCGGATCATGACCTCCGAGGAGATCGACTTCGCTCAACTTACCTACAACATTACCCACCGCGAGGCGGAAAACCGTCTGCTGCCAATGGCAAAAGAAAGAGGTATCGCCGTGCTCGCCAATCGACCCTACGATGGCGGCAATCTAATCAGGGGCCTGCAGCGCCGTGGCGAGCCAGTGCCTGAGTGGGCCACAGAGGAATGCGGGTGCAGCACCTGGGCGGACTTTCTGTTGAAATTTATTGTCAGCCACCCGGCCATAACCTGTGCCATACCTGCGACCACTCAAGTCGAGCACATGCACGAAAATATGCGCGCCGGCCTCGACCCCATGCCTTCGGCCAGTGCCCGACAGCGGATGGCGGCTTATATTGAATCGCTATGAGCGCGTGGACCAGCTACCGTTTGCAGGATTTTATTCCCTTTACTGCGGATATTTATTTCCGCTTACTCGAACGCATGGGCGAAACTTTCTGGCCCCTGCATTTGCTGACACTTGCACTGGGAGCAACCGCGCTTTTGCTGACATTAAAAAACCACGCGCGGCTCGCCTGCCTGCTTACTGCCCCACTCTGGGCCTTTGTCGCCCTGACTTTTTTTCTCCAGCGTTATGCAGAACTCAACTGGGCGGGGGGCTACGTCGGCTATGCTTTTATCGTCCAGTTCATCCTGCTGCTATTGATTGCCCTTACCGGCCTGGGCCTCGACAACGCACCACACTATAAAAAACCACCGGTTATCATAGGCACAACACTCGTCCTTCTTGGACTGATAGTCCTGCCATTAATCGCACCATTGACCGGCGGTTCCTGGCCTCAGTCGGAAGTATTCGGTATACACCCCGACCCCACAGCTATCATCACACTGGGGCTTACCCTGATTCTGCTGCGAGGTTTCATTTTGTGGGCCATGGCCATAATTCCAGCGCTGTGGATGCTGATCTCAGGCCTGACCCTTATGGTGTTGGGAGCGCCGGGAGCCCTCGCGCTATTCGCCGCACTGGCAATCGGACTGATCGGGCTGGTTTGGAAGCAAGTCACTGGATCTAACCGCGTTTTTCCAGGCTGATTTCTCCTTTGACACTTTGACGGCAAGGGTATTGGTCTGGCAGATATAATATTGTCAGGCTGGAGAAGAAGGGCTGGAAGCCCGAGAAATCTGGTTACAACCGACGGCGATGGAAGATGCAAGCACGATACGTTATGACAGAACAGCCGCAAAACCTCAATGCAGAGGCCAATTAACAGGACATCTGGTTCTCTAACGATAAGAAAAGTCCAATCAAATGACAGGGACAGTCCACATAATATTCGCGATAGCTGCGCTGTCCCTCGGGGCGGCCGAAGCCTTTAGACCGAAAGGTGATCGAAGGCACCGAACGCTCGGTTATTTCTACGCCATATCCTTGCTCTTGGTGAACCTCAGCGCACTTTTTGTCTACGAAGACTCGTTCGGCGCTGGGCCATTCCATATTCTTGCGGCAGTTAGCCTCGTCACGTTAACCAGCGGATTAATCCCGGCGATTCTTCGCCGACCGGCAACCCGGTAGCTTGATCTTCATGCCTACTTCATGAGCTGGTCGTAAGCAGGATTGGGGGCGGCCGGTGTTGCGCAAATCGCAACAATGTCGGTTAGCTTGCCATGGTGGTTTACTGCTGGACTTCCCTCGATTTCTGTTGTGATAATCGGAGGGGTTCTCATCCACTCACGTGTTCCCAAAATCCTTACTAAACTTACCTTGGGAAGGCATCAATCTCCCAAGGCGCATTGAATAGCGACGCAGGCGTCATCGCCTGACAGGCTCGCGGCTGCAAGGTAAGCATTCGATTCGGTTCGCTGCTAGGATGATGCCCTCCCCTTGAGCAAAAAAGGATAAACGAATGCCGGATGATTCCAGCTTTTATCTCAAGCCGTTAAAATATCTCTCGGGGCGGCTGGATCGTCTGATTCAGAACCGGCTTTGGATAAAGGTTCTGCTCGGCCTGGCGCTGGGCATTGTTTGCGGCTTTTTGCTTGGCCCCGAAATCGGTTTTCTGAGCCCCGAAACCGTGGGGGTTATTACCGCCTGGCTGGCCCTGCCCGGCCAGTTATTTCTCGCGTTAATCCAAATGATTGTCGTTCCGTTGGTCATTGCTTCGGTGGTGCTTGGTTTGGCTGCCAATCGCGATCCCGGGGCACTGCGAAAAATTGGTCTGGCAGCACTGACCTTTATTTTACTAACCACAGCGATTGGCACAGCCACCGGAATCGGCCTGGGTCAGCTTATTCAGCCAGGTCAGCGAATCGACAGCGCGGCACTGAGCGAAACCATCGACGTCACCGGCACCGATCGGGTCGCAGCGCGGGGCTTTCCCTCTGTGGAGGAAGTCCCAGAAAAGGTTATCAACCTCTTCCCTAAAAACCCCATGGAATCCATGGTCAGCGGCGAGATGCTGCAAGTCATTTTGTTCGCCGCCATTCTGGGCTTTGCACTGATCTCCATTCCGCCCAAGCAGGCCCAGCCACTGTTTGACCTGCTCAGCGCCTTGCAGGAAGTCAGTATGCGTGTGGTGTCCTGGGCCATGCATTTGGCCCCTGTCGCTGTTTTCGGCCTGATTACGCGGCTGGTTGCCAACATGGGACTGGAGGTACTAACCGGTATGCTGATGTACGTGCTTACTGTTCTGCTGGGTTTGCTGATTTTGGGTTTTCTGTATCTGCTGATAGCCCGACTGGTGGCAGGTATTCAGATTCGCTATTTTTTGTCAGAAATCCGCGAATTGCTGTTGCTGGCGTTTTCAACCAGCAGCTCGGCCGCCGTTATGCCCCTGACCTTAAAACTCACCGAGAACAGCTTTCATGTCAAACCCGGTATTGCGCGCTTTTTAGTACCCCTGGGCGCCACTATAAACATGACTGGCACGGCGCTCTATCAAGGCGTGGCAACAGTGTTTCTGGCCCAGGTATTTCAGATTGAATTAAGTTTTATGAACTATGTGTTTGTAGTGACCATGGCTATTGCCGCTTCCGTCGGCTCGCCCGCTACGCCCGGTGCCGGCATTGTAATTTTGAGTATGGTGCTCGAAGGCGTGGGTATCCCGGCTGCCGGCGTCGCACTGCTTTTGGGCGTGGACCGCATACTGGACATGTGTCGCACAGCCATCAATGTACTGGGTGACGTAGTGATGTGCTGTGTGACCGACCGGTTTATTGCAGACGAGGACCTGGCCGGAGATATGCAAGTCGATAGCCCCGAAGAGGCTGCCGCTAACCCATGATATCCCTCCGAATTCTCCGCAATCTGCTCAGTCACCAGACAGTTTTGAAATAACCCGGACGGTCGCATGAACAAAACAGGATCCGCCGTTGCGATTAACCAGCGCGTCAAATACAACACTCTTATCTATAGCTCTTTTTATGCGGGCATTACATAACGGAAATCTGCGTATGAAAGTTTACGGTGATACCAAATCAGGCAATTGTTACAAGGTTCAGCTTATTTGCAGTCTGTTGAATATCGAACACGATTGGATTGATCTGGACATCCTTGCTGGTGATACCAGGACTGATGAATTCCTTAATAAAAACCCCAATGGCAAAATACCATTGCTTGAGATCCATCCGGGCGAGTTTCTCTCTGAGTCAAATGCCATAATCAACTACCTGGCAAACGGAACAGAACTCTATCCCGGTGAGCGCCTGGCCCAGGCACGCGTCCAACAGTGGCAGTTTTTTGAGCAATATAGCCATGAGCCTTTTATCGCAGTAGCCCGATTTATCAATATGTATCTTGGGCTACCAGAAGAAAAGACTGAAGAGTATGCATCGAAGCAAGCTGGTGGTCACAAAGCGCTGAGGGTTATGGAAGCGCAGCTTGGCAAAATGCCATATATTACTGGTGATAACCTTACCACCGCGGATATTTCGCTTTATGCCTACACGCACGTAGCTCACGAAGGCGGGTTTGAGTTAGACGATTATCCGGCCATTCGGGCATGGCTTGACCATGTAGCTTCACAGCCAAACTTCAAAGCCATGCCATAATTACCACATAATAATTACACGCAAGAGAGGCGCCTGCGGTCGCGGTTGCGCTTCCGCTTGTACCCAGACCGTAAGAGTTGCCGAAAAACCCGGCTGCTAAATGCTACTTTTAAAACGAATAGAGAAAGCCATATGAAACTTGAATCCATCGCTTTGCATGAAGGCTATAAGTCAGAAGAAACAACCAAAGCTGCGGCGGTACCGATATACCAAACAACCTCCTATACTTTTGATAACACTCAACACGGTGCGGACCTGTTTGATCTGAAGGTCGAGGGCAATATTTATACGCGCATCATGAATCCGACAACCGCTGTTTTGGAAAAACGCATTGCAGCAATGGAGGGCGGAATTGGTGCCTTGGGTGTCGCCTCCGGCATGGCTGCCATAACTTACGCCATTCAATGCATTACCCAGGTTGGAGACAATATAGTCAGCACAAGCCAGCTATATGGTGGCACCTATAATTTCTTTGCTCACTCCCTGCCAAGACAAGGTGTTGATGTGCGAATGATTTCGCACGATGACTTTGAAGGCTTTGATAAAGCAATTGATGAAAATACCAAAGCCGTTTTTTGCGAGTCCATTGGCAATCCGGCAGGCAATATTGTCGATATCAGCCGTTTGGCCGATATCGCCCATAAACACGGCGTTCCGTTAATTGTTGACAATACCGTGGCCACTCCTTATCTGTGCCGCCCCTTTACCTTGGGTGCTGATATTGTAGTGCACTCGTTGACTAAATATATTGGGGGGCACGGCACAACGGTTGGCGGTGTTATTGTAGATTCTGGAAAGTTTGACTGGGTTGCCAATAAAGACCGTTTCCCTGTCCTGAACGAGCCCGATCCTTCCTATCATGGCGTTGTATACACAGAGGCGCTGGGTGAGGCAGCCTACATAGGGCGCTGCCGCGTTGTGCCTTTACGAAACACTGGATCAGCACTATCGCCAATGAACGCTTTTCTAATTCTTCAGGGACTGGAGACTCTTGGCTTGCGAATGGATCGCCATTGTGAAAATGCTGAAAAACTTGCCGATTACCTCCAAAAGCACGACAAGGTCAAATGGGTAAGCTACGCCGCATTGCCCGATAGCCCATATAACGCTATTTGCAAAAAGATTACCAACGGCAAGGCTTCCGGCATTTTAAGCTTCGGTCTTGTTGGTGGTCTTGAGGCGTGCACACGATTTATCGATTCACTTGAGATGATTTTGCGCCTTGTGAATATTGGTGACGCAAAATCTCTGGCTTGCCACCCTGCTTCTACCACTCATCGGCAGTTGAATGATAAAGAGCTCGCGGCCGCTGGTGTCAGTGCCGATCTGGTCAGGATATCGGTGGGTATTGAACACATTGATGACATTATTGCAGATGTGTCTCAGGCTTTAGATAAAGCATAACAAGACAGCACACAGGCTATAATCGTGCCGGATCGCGCTCCCGAGAAATCACGAAATGGCGATGGCCGGCGTTATGGACACAGGGCTCTATGGCGGCCTGAGTCTGACACGCCTTTACATTTGGCGAGGCCGGCTGACAGCCTGTATTGTCGCCCACGCAATGTGGAACACGCTGGCGACGTTTGCGATCTATTTGTGGGACCAACCCATGCGGTCCCCATAAAAAACTGGGACAGGCTTCAAAAGCTCAATGGGCCGACAAAAAAAGCAGCATCCGATGGCTTTTTCTTTGCTGCCTGACTAAATATCCATGCAACCTGGAGCCAAGACTTTGATGTCTATTCCAAGTATTCTTACGCCCCAAATTACCAACTAAATTGGAGAGGCAATGAGCAACAACGACAAACGTCAACATTCCCGAATTATTGTCGATGGCATCAAGAAAGCCCCGGCGCGTTCCATGCTGCGTGCAGTGGGTTTCGAAGATGCTGATTTCCAGAAATCCCAAGTGGGTATTGCCTCCACATGGAGCATGGTGACGCCCTGTAACATGCACATTAACCAGTTGGCGGAAGAGGCACGTAAGGGCGCTGATGGCGCCGGCGGCAAGGGTGTAGTTTTTAACACCATCACCGTGTCTGATGGTATCTCCAACGGTGCTGAAGCGATGAAATATTCGCTAGTATCGCGCGAGGTGATCGCTGACTCCATCGAAACGGTGGCTGGTTGCCAGGGCTTTGACGGTCTGGTGGCCATTGGCGGTTGCGACAAAAATATGCCCGCTTGCCTGATGGGTCTGGCCCGACTCAACCGTCCGTCGGTGTTTGTCTATGGCGGGACTATTAAACCGGGCAAAAATCACACGGATATTATTTCGGTGTTTGAGGCCGTAGGTGCCAACGCAGGTGGCAAAATGAGCGATGAGGACGTGATTGCTGTGGAGAAAGGCGCCATTCCCGGCCCCGGCTCCTGCGGCGGCATGTACACCGCCAATACACTGGCATCGGCCATTGAGGCCCTGGGCATGAGCCTGCCCAACAGTTCGGCACAGGAAGCAGTGTCAGAAGCAAAACTTGAAGACAGCCGCCGCGCTGGCGAAGCCGTATTGAACTTGCTGGAGCTGGGCATCTGTCCACGCGATATCATGACCCGCGAGGCGTTCGAAAACGCCATTGTCACCACCATCGCACTGGGTGGCTCCACCAATGCCGTGCTGCACCTGATGGCCATGGCCAACGCTGTGGATGTAAACATTACCCTGGATGATTTCACCCGTCTGGGCAAAAACACACCTGTGCTGGCCGATCTTCGCCCCAGCGGTCGCTATTTAATGTCGGAACTTATTGCAATTGGCGGCATTCAACCACTGATGAAACGCCTTCTGGACGCTGGCATGTTGCACGGTGATTGTATGACGGTGACTGGTAAAACCCTGGCTGAGAATCTGGCAGAGGTAGCCGACTACCCGGCGGACCAGGACATCATTCGTTCTTTTGATAACCCTGTCAAAGCCGACAGTCACCTGCGTATTCTTTACGGCAATCTGGCTCCGGACGGTGCCGTGGCCAAAATCACTGGCAAGGAAGGTACAAAGTTTTCTGGTACCGCAAGGGTTTTCCACTCTGAGGAAGAAGCCTTGGATCGCATTCTGGATGGCACTGTACAGGCCGGTGAAGTTCTGGTGATTCGCTACGAAGGCCCCAAGGGTGGCCCCGGCATGCGCGAAATGCTCTCACCTACTTCGGCCATTATGGGACGTGGCCTCGGGGACAGGGTCGCACTGATTACCGACGGACGCTTTTCCGGCGGCAGCCACGGTTTTGTGGTGGGCCACATTACACCCGAAGCGATGGAAGGTGGCCCCATTGCGATAGTCAAAAATGGTGACCTCATCACCATAGATGCGGTTAACGACCAGATCAGCCTGGGTATCGACCAGGCCGAGATCGACAAACGTCTGACGGCCTGGACTGCTCCACCCCCGCGCTATAAACGCGGCGTGTTGGCGAAATACGCGCACACCGTCGGCTCAGCATCACAAGGTGCCGTAACTGACCACTTTGAATAATTGACGAGTCCGGGAACCGGCAATTATCGCGGTTCCCGGACTTTACTTGTCGTTAAAGGCATCTTTATGGAATTCCGCCGCTATCATTACTTCGCGCAGTCCGCATTCCATCAATTCGGGTACCTCCCCTCCAGCCAAAACTTTTAACACGGTATGAACACCGCGGGAGAGCGATGTCAGGTTATATCCACCTTCCAGAACTAGTGCCAGGCGGCCATTGCAGTGTTTGTCGGCTATTCCCTGAACAATGCCAGTGAGCGCGGCGAAACCGTCGTAGCTCACATTTAGTGCCATATCGTTGCGGTGCGGGTCAAAACCGGCAGAGACCAATACCAGGTCAGGCTTAAAGTATTCGGCGGCGGGGATTAGTATTTCGCGAAACGCCTTCTCAAGAGCGATATCGCCAGCATCTTCCGGCAGGGGAACGTTCACTGTATAACCCTCACCCAGGCCGGCACCTACATCATCCAGATTCCCAGATCCCGGGTAAAACGGAGCAGCACAGTGCGTATCAAAGAACAAAACATCCGGGTCAGCCCAAAATATATCCTGTGTGCCGTTACCGTGATGGGCATCCCAGTCTATGATCAGGATTCGCTCGCAACCAAGTTTTGCCTGGGCGTGAGCAGCGGCCACAGCAACATTATTAAACAGGCAAAAGCCGCGCGCACGAACCGGTTCGGCATGATGTCCAGGTGGCCGAACCAGCGCAAACGCACTTTGTGCCTCACCCCTGACAACACATTCGACTGCAGCGATCGCGTTGCCCGCGGCAGAGGTCGCTGCCTTTATACTGTCAGGCGATACAGCAGTCGTATCGCTGTCCAGCCAGGCACGCTTGCCATCGAGTGACAGGATGTCATCAAGGTATGCTGTCGTGTGAACGCGGCCCAATTGTTCGTAGGTGGCGTAACCGCCCGCCTTGAATTGCACACCGGGAACAGGTTGCTCGGCTAGCAACTCCATGATGGCAGTAAGTCGACCCGGGTGCTCGGGATAACTCCATTTAAAATCCAGCTCCTGCAGAATATTCCTAACCCGCTTTTCTACCCGGCTGGGGACAAATGGCAAATCCACTTCAGGGTTGTGACCCAGCATTACCTCGTCATAAAACACTGTTACGCTGCGTGAGGCTGTTTTCATTGGTTCCCCTTATCTTCTATCATCGACATATAATCAGTGACGTCTTTTCAGTTTTTCTTTAACTACAGACGTAAATGCCGCAGCACGCACACCGGTGGTTTTAAAACCCAGGCGTGTCCAAGTCGCTTCTGCCTCTTTGTTGGATATTGCGTACTCAAGTATAAGTTCCTGCACTTCACGCTGCTCTGCAAAAGCGATTAGCTCGCTGAATAATGCGTTAAAAATGCCCATCTGTCTGTATTCTGGCTCTACCCAAATATCGTCAATAATGCCGGATTTGAACTCATGGTCACCCGCTTGTTCCCAGATCCCCTGGCTGCGCCAAATATAAATATAACCCATCCCGACCACTCCTGATCCGGGAAGATCGGCCACCACCAGTAACTTATCGTCATCAAGCAGTGCGGCGGTGAGAACCTCCTGCAGGCGCTTTCGCTCTTTTTTCTTTAAGGTCTGGGGAGCACTGCCTGCGACGTGAAGCGCCAGCTTGGCGAGAAAATCGAGCAAAACAGGGACGTCGCCCTTGCGAGCTTTGCGGATTTCAAGCTGTTTGATGCTGTCATCAGTTGACGCCATTGCCAAATTCTCTTTTCCAATCAGGTTCATAAACTCATTCTCGCCGATTCTTCCACATGAAATCATCAGCAGCAAACCGAAACTAAGTATATAGTCACGCACATGCAGGCTAACATGGATGGGCGAAATCCAGATCGCATACCAACAACCCCTGCTTCTCCTGAATCCAAAGCAAATGCTGTCTCGTCTAATTAGTTAGTCAATCTCAATGACAACGAAGACAAGCATCACCCATGTGCTTCGAAAAACGCATGGTGTGGAAATTTTCATCAAATTTTCAAACGGCTGCAGGTAGCTATGTATGGTAAAAAAACTCTTATTTCCATTGGTTTTGTTATTCGGAATCGAATCAAATGCAATTTTTGCTTCGGAATATTTAAACCCACCTGACGATCTAACAGATAAAGAGAAGCTGTACGGCTTGTCTTTGTTCTGGAAGGAGGCCAGCTATAATTTTGCTTTTTTTGATCAGGTACCGGATCTGGATTTTGATAATACTTATAGAGAATTTATACCCAAAGTATTAGCTACCGAAACTACTTATGAGTATTACCTGGAACTGATGAGGTTTAATGCTCTATTGCAGGATGGCCATACAAACGTTTATTTCCCTGAAGAGCTCTCATCAAAATATATAGACTGGCCAGCCGTCTACCTGACAGAAGCGAACCACGAAGCAATCATCAGCAAAGTGGACCCGAAATTACAAGCTGAGATCCCTCTGGGATCCACTATTGTTTCTATTGAAGGCACAGATCTTGAAACTCATCTAAAAACCAATTTGATGCCCTTCATAGCCAGCTCAACCGAGCATATCTTGTGGGACCTTGCGGTGAAAAATGCACTGGACGGCGCACCCGGAAGTGAAGTGAACTTCAAGATAAAAACGCCTTCAGGAGAGCTCAGGAAAATTTCCCTCAAACGAGACTCCCGGCATAAAAATATAAACCTGGCATCATTGAACCTGCCTAAAATTGATATATCACTGAAACAATTCCCTTCAGACATGGAGCTTTTTGAATTTAAATGGCTGGATAATCAGGTGGCTTACATTGCGTTAAATGGCTTTCATGATGAAAAGATTCTGCAAAGCTTTTATGCGGCCTACGAAGACATTAAGAAAGCCAGGGCGTTAATTATTGACCTTAGATTTAATGGCGGTGGCAACTCAGGTATTGGTGCCGAAATATTGGCTCATTTTGCCAATGAAGACCTGGAAGGCTCTGTCTGGAAAACCAGAAAACACATTGCGACCTACAAGGCATGGGGTAATTTCGGTGGGGAATACGAAGAGTATGCGAAGGATAATGCCTGGGAATACGGGTCTATGGGACTGCTTAAGGCAAAAAAGAGTGATAACCACATTGTGCCAACTTATGTCCTGATTGGCAGGTATACGGGATCGGCCGCAGAGGATTTTTTGGTCTATGCGGACAAGCTGAAGCACTTCACTACCATTGGTGAAAAAACCTACGGCAGTACCGGGCAGCCAATTTTCTTCGATTTACCCGGAGGCGGTTCTTTCAGGATTTGCACCAAGCGAGATACCTATCCTGATGGCAGGGAGTTTGTTGGCTATGGGATCAGTCCGGATATTTCGATTGATCGATTACCGGAACATTTGATCCGGGAAGAGGATCTAACCTTTGACAGGGCAATTCAGGAAATAAGACATAAACTCTAAACAAACACATGGCAAGCAAACAAAACTGAAGATAGATGAATGTTTGCCATTATTTTTAGTCTTTTAATTAGATATTTCACAAACCAGCTCTATAACCAAAAAGGCAAAAAACGGAGGGACCAAGTTTTGACCAACCAATCAATCTGGTTAAAACATAAGCACTCCGACCGCATTATCCTATGCCGATAAAATCTGTTTCATCTGGCAATATGGTGAGTTTGAGTACTGCATTCGTGATACTGGCGGCTCTCTGCTGGGGCTTATCCGGCGGGATCGCTGGTATCCTCCTGGCTGAGGGCTGGGACGCACTCGCTGTGTCGTTCTACCGGGGCGATTTCGGGCTGTTGTTCGTTATTGTCTGGTTTGCGTTGCAGCCCTCACGGCAGTGGATTGGCAAACCGTCGATTCTGGTTTTGGTCGGCGATTGCCGGACTTGGCGTAGCTGGCAACTTTGCGTTCTATTTTCTGAGTATCAAGGAGGGCAGTGTCGCGGTTGCAGCGACGCTTATGTACTGCGCCCCCGTATTCGTCTATCTCACGTCTTTCACGATCAAGCTGGAAAGACCCGCTTCATTCAAATGGGGCTCGATGTCAATAGTGATGCTAGGCGTGGCTCTGCTTACAGGCATTTACGAGATTGGGGCAGATGATGTTTCGCTGATCGCTGTCGGTGCCGGCCTGCTTTCCGGTCTGTGCTATACGATATTCATCTTTGGCTTCAAATATGCGGCACGGCACGACAGTCCGCAGGCGATTCTGGTGGTAGCGTTTACAGTACTCATCACTGTGATTATTTGGCTGGGCGATAACGAACAGATCCTGGCAGTACCCGGCACGCCCAGTTGGCCGCTATTCGCCGTTTTGGGTGTGCTTGGTGCAGGCTTATCGTTCATTCTTTATATTCTGGGTCTGAAAGATACTGCGCCTGCTGTGGCTTCGATAGTGGCAATGGTCGAGCCAGTCACCGCGTCTCTGTTCGGTGTTCTGGTTTTAAACGAAAGCCTGGCTGTCCTGCAGATAATTGGCATGGGGCTGGTTTTAGCGACAGTTACTGCGCTGAATGTATCTTCGAGTACTCAATAAGTTCGTTGTGACTGACTGCCAAAGATAGAGTTACGGTTTAAATGATTCCAGTAACGTCAGACTCGATCCGGGCCTGTGAAAAAAGTTTGATCTGGCAACACTTATTCCACATGCTGGGCGTTAAACGATATACAGGCAGCTTCCATGAATTATAAAATGATGCTCATCCTGATCCTGTCAGGACTTACCCTGCTTTTTGTCATTCAAAATGTCGCTATCGTCGAAATACAGTTCCTGTTCTGGGCAACACAAATGCCGCGCTCATTACTGATATTTCTTCTGCTTGCTGTTGGCTTCATCACTGGCTGGTTCTTGCGCAGTTACATCATTCGTCGTGAAGCCAAATCCAAATAATTTGCCCTGAGCAGGTGCTTGGAAAAAACTACTCTTCGTCCGCATCCCGCAGGCGTTCCTGACGCTCTTGCTCTTCCTCCATCGCTGCCATAATTTCTCCCAAAACCGCGTCCACGTCAGCATTTTCGGTGGGTTCTTCGAAGTGGCCGGTCAGTTCGGCGTCCGGTGATAAATCACCTTCCACATAAAGTGCCCATATTTCTTTGGCGTATTGGGTATCGAGTAATTCTGGCGCGTAGAGTCCGAAATAACGAGTCATGTTGTTCACATCCCGAGCCAGCATGGCTTGGGCATTGTTGTTGCCAGCAGCATCCACAGCCTGGGGCAGATCAATAACTACTGGTCCATAGGCATCCATCAGTACGTTAAATTCCGACAGGTCACCGTGAATAATACCGGCGCAGAGCATGGAGGTTATATGCTTCATCATGACAGTGTGATCTTCCAAAGCCTGTTCCTGTGAGAGGACGACATCGCCAAGGCGAGGAGCGACATCGCCATCTGCATCGATAATAAGCTCCATCAGCAATACACCATCCGTGCAGCCGTAAGTTTCGGGAACGCGTACACCGGCTCTCTTCAAACGACTGAGCGCATCCACTTCGGCCGTTTGCCAAACCTCTTCCTGTTGCTGCCTGCCGTACCGGGAACCTTTTTCCATGGCCCGTGCCCGACGGCTGTTGCGCACCTTGCGCCCTTCCTGATATTGCACTGCCTTTTTGAAGCTACGCTTGAGCGCCTCTTTATAAACTTTGGCGCAAAGAGTTTTGCCATTGCAGCGAACGACATAGATGTCAGCTTCCTTACCGCTCATCAAACGGCTGAGAACTTCGTCAATTAAACCATCATCTACCAATGGTTTGAGGCGTGAAGGGGTTTTCACTGATTATTTTTCCCTAATTGTGGGTGAAAAGAGAGCATACATGTATATCCAAAACCTCAAATAAATCCGGAGCGAATAATTAGGGTAAAAAAGGGCAAAGCAGATAAATTTAAACCGATTCTTGCTTTAAGATAAGCTTTTCCTGTACTAGCTTAGTATTGAATTTCATAAGGGGCACAATCGAAAAATGGATGACCAAAAACAGAAAATTGCATTATTTATAGATGCGGATAATGCGCCAGCAAGCAAGTTCGAAGAAGTCCTTAGTGAAGTTGCCAAATACGGTGTTGTAACTATAAGAAAAGCTTATGGAAATTGGAAAAATCCTTACCTGAAACCCTGGGAAGACCTTTTGCACGAGTATGCCATTCAACCTATACAGCAGTACGATCTCACCAAAGGCAAAAACGCCTCGGATATTGCACTGGTTATTGATGCAATGGATGTAATGTACACAAAAAATATTGATGTAATGTGTTTCGTATCGTCAGACTGTGATTTTACACCAATGGTTACACGCGCCCTCGCCGAAGGCAAAGTTGTTTTGGGATTTGGTGAACGCAAAGCTCCTTCACCCTTTGTGAATGCCTGTTCCAAGTTTTTATTTTTAGATGAAGAACCCAAACAGAGTGAAGAGACCCCTGCCAAACCCAAAAATATTAAATCTGATACCAAGCTTATCAAGTTACTGCGCCAGGCAATTCAGGCAACAGAGGAAGATAACGGCTGGGCAGCCCTGGGGCCGGTGGGCTCGCATATATCAAACAAGACTTCTTTTGACACTCGTAATTACGGCTACAAAAATCTAAGTGGGCTTATTAAGGCAATCGATTTATTTGAACTAAAGCGTGGGCCTGGCAATTCTTACCTGGTTAGAGATGCACGAAAGAAAAAAAGCCCCTGATCAAATATTCCCTCTTGGTACTCATCACACAGATGCCATCAAATTCAAGGCGATCACCAAGGCAATTGCTCACCATTGCTGTGCCAAAAGTTACCGCTGTTCGTTAGGTTGAGTTCTTTTACACGATCAGAAATACGTTCGGCGGCAACATCAGGCGTAATGTCGCCTTTGCCACCTACCATGTCAGTTTGCACAAATCCCGGGTGATATATACCAACTGAAATGCCCTCGTCCAGCAAGTCTACAGCCAGTGTTTTACCGGCCATATTGAGTGCAGCCTTGGACATGCGATAGTCGTATCCACGGCCACTGGTGTTGTCTTCAATAGAGCCCATACGGCTGGTAATGAGTGCAATTTTTGAACCTGTTCCCATATTGGCAAGTAATGCTTCAGTTACCCGCAATGGAGCGAGCGCATTGACTGAAAATACGTTCTGCATGATTTCATAATCAATAGACCCCAGAGTTTCCTTGCCCCAGATTCCGGCGTTGTTAATGAGAATATCAACAGGGATGTCATGCACTGCTGATCGAAGTCTTTCAATTCCTTCGGGCTGACTGACATCAACCCCGTCAATAACCGTGGCACTGAGATTTGGCAGATCCGGTCCGGCTTTACGGCAAATTGCATAGACATTATAGCCGAGCTCCAGATAGCGTTTACAAAAAGCCAGGCCAATTCCGCGATTGGCTCCGGTGATAATTACATTGGGAGACATTGTTTCTAAGCCTTTTTTACAAATTCAGATTTAAGTTTCATGGCGCCGATTCCATCAATTTTGCAATCGATGTCGTGGTCACCATCAACCAGACGAATATTTTTGACCCTGGTTCCCACTTTAACTACAGACGAAGAACCTTTTACTTTGAGATCTTTAATAACGCTTACCGTATCACTGTCTGCAAGTCTGTTTCCATTGGCATCTTTTAAATATGCTTCATCTTCTTGCTGGTCATTGAGTGCCCATTCGCATGCACATTCAGGGCAGACCAGCAGAATGCCGTCTTCGTAAGTATACTCAGAATTGCATTTGGGACAGTTGGGAAAAGTGCTCATTTGTTATTCTGTGCGAGTGATAATTTCATTTTATAGATCTGGCAAAAAGTGTCACCTAAAAACCCCGGATTAAAGTCAAGACTGCTAGTATTTACACATGAGTGATAAATCTGAATCAAACGACAAAAAACCAGGGCTGAAGGCCATCATTAAAAGCACTATGGCCGCTGCTTTTGGCGTGCAATCGAGCAAAAACCGGGAACAGGATTTCCAGCATGGAAATATCTGGGTTTATATTTTATCGGGTGTCATTTTTACAGCATTTTTTATTTTTGCCGTGCTTCTGGTGGTTCGTTTCGTGCTTTCCTGAGCACTGTTTTTTGTACTCTTCTATTCTGGAATAAATCGTTTGAACATATAGAACATTAGCCAGATAAAAAATACCGGCAGCAGGATACTGCGAATCAGCATAATCACAATCAGCTGAACGATTGCTCCCGCCGCCAGATCGGCAATGCCATCCTGATTCTCGCTACCTACTATTTGTCTTGCGGTATCCCAGATACTGCCAAACATACCTCTTTCGTCCGCAGCCTCTATGTACTGGTCCTTCACGCTTTCCAGCCTGTTTCTGGCAATATCCAGTGTGGAAACGGCTTCCTGCTGCTGAGCGTCAAAATACGTCTTGTCGAGCAGCCAGCTAACTCCGACTTCCACAGCAAAAATAAAGCGAACCATTAATAGAAAGATCAGCAGTTTTTTTACCCATTTGGGCAAACCATCCTCGGCAACCAGCCACCACAAAAAGCCAATGACTAGCGCCAAACTTAGCAGCACTTTGGTAAAAATGCTGGACGAAGCGGTTAGTGCAAGCTGCTGCAGTCCTAACCCGGCCAGTGCATAAAGAATAAACGCAGAAAATCGTTCAATCAGGTCATTGAGAGGGTCCAGTACTTCGCCAAGATTGACCGCCACACCCGCTCCAAGGCTGAAACTAATCTCAATCGACTGGATGACAGATATCAAGGCATTAAGTGCGCGGGCACTGGCGTAGACCACCAGATTATCGGACAACGCATTGGCCAGGTAATCCTGGGCCGCACGATCGAGTTCTGGCAACCAAGTCAGCATCAGCGTGGCGGCCAGCGCCAGCGAAATCGAGATTATCCAGAGGGGTTGGCGGTTTACCAGAAGACCGACTTGCACAGAAATCTCCAAATAAGAATCCTGGCCAGTCTAGCACCAGGACAACCTGACCGCCGATGAAAATGGTGTCAGAGTAAATTTTACTCTGACACCATTTAGGGAATCGTTAAATTCAGGAGGTCAAGCTATCAAAGAAGGTTTTGACACCGTCCAACCAGGACTTCGATTTGGGTGAGTGCTTTTCTTCCAGTGTGTCACGAAACTCTTCAAGCAAGGCTTTCTGTTTGTCAGACAGCCGAACAGGGGTTTCTACAATGACACGACAGAGAAGATCACCAACCACACCACCACGGACCGGCTTGACACCTTTGCCGCGCATGCGAAACAGCTTACCCGTCTGAGTTTCTGCGGGGACTCTTAGTTTAACCTTGCCATTAAGCGTAGGAACTTCGATCTCACCACCGAGGGCGGTATCAATAAATGAAATGGGAATCTCACAAAACAGGTCGGCCCCATCACGCTTAAAAAGCTTGTGCTCACGCACAAGAACCTGCACATAGAGATCTCCGGGAGGCGCACCTTCAGGCCCTGCTTCGCCCTCACCTGAAAGCCGGATACGATCCCCGGTATCCACACCGGAAGGTACCTTGACCGAAAGTGTCTTGTATTCCTGCACACGCCCCTGCCCTCGACAGGTTGTACATGGTTCTGAAATAACCTGTCCCTGACCATGGCAATGCGGGCATGACTGCTCAATTGTTCCCAACGGCGTGCGCATGCCCACACGGCCCTGACCGTGACAGGTTCCGCATGCTTTTTTGCTGGTTCCAGGCTTGGCACCTGAACCTTCACAGGTTTCACAGGCAACCAGTGTAGGAATACGGATACTGGTTTCGGTTCCGGAAACGGCCTCTTCGAGGCTCAACTCCATCGTATACTGAAGATCCGATCCACGACGCGGCCTGCGACGGCCGCCGCCGAATATATCGCCAAAAACGTCGCCGAAAATATCTTCGAAGCCTCCTGACTGGAAGCCTCCGCCGCCCATACCCTGGGAATTGACACCTTCGTGACCGAAGCGATCGTAAGCAGCACGTTTTTCGGGGTCTGAAAGGACTTCGTAGGCTTCACTGGCTTCCTTGAACTTGTCCTCGGAATCTTTGTCGCCCGGAGCCCGATCCGGGTGACACTTCATGGCTACACGTCGATAAGCTTTTTTTAACTCTTTTACATCGACGTTGCGGTCCACACCCAAGACTTCGTAATAATCTCGTTTTGACACTTCTAGCTACTTTCTATTTAGGTTCATTGGTAGTCGATCAATCTGTGCATCAGGCACAGACCTATAACACAACAAAAGCGGAGTGGTTGCCCAGCTCCGCATTTGTCAAAGCAGTCTGTTGAACGCCCAGGCTATGCAGCGTCACAAACCCGGCGGGTACAGATTACTTTTTATCGTCTTCTTTGACCTCTTCGAACTCGGCATCGACAACATCTTCAACGTCTTCGCCAGAGTTTGCTTCAGCACCGGCCCCGGTACCTGCCTGCTGCTCAGAGTAGAGTTTTTGTGCCAGGTTGCTGGAAACGGTTGTCAGCTTCTCAACTGCCTGATTAATGGCCTCGACATCTTCGCCCTTGCAAGCTGTTTCGACTTCTTCGATAGCCGCTTCGATCTCATTTTTTTCAGACTCTTCTACTTTATCGCTCGCCTCTTTCAGCGTTTTGCGCGTCGCATGAGCGAGCCCTTCAGCGCCATTGCGAGCCTGGATGATTTCCTCGAACTTCTTGTCCTCTTCAGCATGCGCTTCGGCTTCTGAGACCATCTTGTCGATTTCTTCCTCGGTCAGACCGGAAGAGGCCTTGATGACAATAGACTGTTCCTTATTGGTTGCCTTGTCCTTGGCAGACACGTTCAAAATACCATTGGCATCAATATCGAAAGTCACCTCAATTTGCGGCATACCGCGCGGCGCTGGCGGGATATCCGCCAAATCAAAACGCCCCAGAGATTTGTTTTGGGACGCCTGCTTGCGCTCGCCCTGTACTACATGAATAGTCACCGCACCCTGGTTGTCTTCCGCTGTTGAAAACGTTTGCGACTTCTTGGTCGGAATAGTCGTATTTTTCTCGATCAGGGGGGTTGCCACGCCACCCAGGGTTTCAATACCCAGGCTCAGTGGAGTGACGTCCAGTAGCAGTACGTCTTTCACGTCACCGGACAGAACAGCACCCTGCAAGGCCGCTCCCATAGCGACGGCCTCGTCGGGATTCACGTCTTTACGCGGATCCTTGCCAAAAAACTCTTTCACCTTGGCCTGAACCATTGGCATGCGGGTTTGACCGCCTACCAGAATGACTTCGTCGATTTGGCTGGGAGATAAGTCGGCATCCTTAAGCGCAACCTTGCACGGCTCCATTGAGCGCAGAACCAAATCTTCTACCAGGGATTCCAGTTTGGCACGGGTCAATTTGACCACCAAGTGCTTGGGACCAGTATTATCCGCCGTGATATAAGGCAGGTTAACTTCGGTCTGCTGACTGGAAGACAACTCAATCTTGGCTTTTTCAGCCGCTTCCTTCAGGCGCTGTATTGCCAACGGATCGCTGTGCAGCTCAATTGAGTTTTCTTTCTTGAACTGTTCAGCCAGATAGTTAATCAATGCCAGGTCAAAATCCTCACCGCCGAGGAAGGTATCGCCATTTGTGGCCAGCACTTCAAACTGCTTTTCGCCATCAACATCGGCAATTTCGATAATAGACACATCGAAAGTACCTCCACCGAGATCATATACGGCGATGGTTCGGTCACCCTTGGTGTCTTTATCCAGCCCATAAGCCAAAGCGGCCGCTGTCGGCTCGTTGATAATGCGCTTGACGTTCAGCCCGGCAATTTTGCCGGCGTCTTTGGTTGCCTGGCGCTGGGAGTCATTGAAGTAAGCAGGCACGGTAATAACGGCATCAGTGATGGTTTCACCTAGATAGTCTTCCGCAGTTTTCTTCATTTTTTTCAGCACTTCGGCAGAAATTTGCGGTGGCGCTTTTTTGTCGCCCTTGACCTCTACCCATGCATCACCGTTGTCGGCCTCAATAATTTTATATGGCACCATCTTGATGTCTTTCTGCACGACCTTGTCGTCAAAACGACGGCCGATAAGGCGCTTGACAGCGAACAGGGTGTTGCTGGGGTTGGTTACCGCCTGACGCTTGGCAGATTGCCCTACCAGCGTCTCTCCCTCATCAGAAAAAGCAACGATGGACGGTGTTGTGCGGTCGCCTTCAGAGTTTTCGATTACTCGAACTTTATCTCCATCAAGTACAGCTACGCACGAGTTGGTTGTACCCAAGTCGATTCCAATAATTTTGCCCATTACGGTCTCCAGTATTTTCAGGTTTTCAATCGCTTTATTTATATATAACAGGCGATTGAGTTATTTATGGTTCAGATATAGGTTTGCGAATCCAGTTTTCAAGCCCGGAAGCCAGGTTTATTCCGCAGATTTGCTTACCACGACCATGGCGGGTCGAATCAAACGCCCATTGAGGCTGTATCCCTTCTGAAAAACCTCCAAAACGGTGTTTGGCTCTACATCCGGGCTAGGCACCATGGTCATGGCTTGATGCTCTTCAGGATTAAAGCGCTCACCTTGAGGGTCAATTGACTTAACCTGGTTTTTTTCCAGGGTATCGAGAAAAGATTTACGGGTTAACTCAATGCCTTCAATCACTGCTTTCATCGTCTTATCTTCGGCATCGATAACGGCCAGGGCTCTATCCAGGTTGTCCACTACCGGCAACAAATCACCCACGAAGCGTTCCAGCGCATATTTTCTCGCTTTTTCGACATCGCCCTCAGCACGCCGACGAATGTTCATCGCTTCTGCCTGGGCCCGAAGTACGTCTTCTTCAGCTTTTTCCAGCTGGCTTTTCAGGTCTTCGAGTTCTTCCTCTCTGGGTGTTGTCTCATCCGAATTCGTATTTTGTTCAACGGATTCTGGTTCATTACCCTCTTCTTTATTTTCCTGCTCCTGATCCAGCTTTTCTTCTGATGTCAGGTTTTCAGTTTCTTTTTGTGACAATGCCTAGTCTCCAAAAAATTAGTGGTACATGAAATATGGGGGCTCGGTTGTGAGCTTCAAGGCAAAAATCGAATCAGATATGTTTTTTATCGAAAAAATCCAGTTCAGAGGCCTCATTCATTGTGCGTCGCCCAATTATGTGTAATCTTGTTTACAAGAAGTTCTATATCACCTCAGACCGAGTTAATTCTCTAATTACTGTAGGTTCTTGCATTTGGAGAAGCGAGTCATGAACGAAGAGCAAATCGATTCAATGCTTGGTGAAAGCATGGACAAAAAATCCAATGAACTGGCCTATCTCGATCGAGTAGCCATTATTGGTTTTTCCACGCTGGGAGTAGTGTTCTTGATTATTCTGGCCCTGGCGATTTACCTAAACCTCAGCTAGAAAAAAGACATCGAACAAAAACAGGTTTTTATCGATTCAATAGTAAATATCTGTGTAGAATCGAGAACTGAATTCAGCAGCCTTGGGGACATTTTGCTTACTCAATTAAGCGTTAAAAATCACGCGCTCGTCGAACGTCTTGAGATTGACTTCCTTGCCGGATTAACCGCTATTACGGGTGAAACAGGTGCAGGAAAATCCATTTTGTTAAGCGCACTTGGGTTAACTCTGGGCGATCGTGCCGACTTTGACCAGGTAAGAGCTGGCGCTGACCGAGCAGAAATACACGCTTGCTTCGATATCAGCAACCTTTCTGGCGCCCAAAAATTTCTTGAAGAACAAATACTTGATGCTGACGGCGAGTGTCTTTTGCGCAGAGTCGTCAATAGCAGCGGAACATCAAAAGCCTGGATTAACGGACAACCCGTAACGCTGACGGTACTGAGAAATCTGGCTGAACTGTTAATTAGCATACACAGCCAGCATGAACACCAGTGTTTGCTCAAGCCTGATTACCAGCTCAATACCCTGGACGCTTTCGGACATCTTGAAACGCTGACTGAAGCAACTGCTAACTGTTATTACGTCTGGAATGGCAGAGCCACTGCTCTCAGGGAATTAAAGGAAGGTCTGGATGAACAAATCCAACGACGAGAATTACTCAGTTACCAGGTGCAGGAGCTTTGCGAGCTGGCATTGCAGGAAGATGAATTTGAAGAGCTCGAACAGGAGCAAAGGCAACTCGCCAATGCTGAGCAAATTCTGAAAACCCTGTTCCAGGCCAATAACGTCCTTGGTGAGGATGACCAATTTAACGTGCTTAGCGCCCTACGCCAAACGCTCCAACTCGCACAGTCCGTCGAACTGCTCAACAAGGATTTCGACGAAAGTCTTGACCTGCTGGACTCCAGCCTGACTCAATTGGAGGAAGCCCGCGACTCTCTTCGCAGAGCCAGCGACAGTGTAGAGCTGAACCCCGAACGTCTGATTGAAGTTGAAGAACGAATTTCCGCCGCGTTTGAGCTCTCTCGCAAGCATCGCTGCGAGCCGGCGGAGCTGCCTCTTCGCACAGAGCAACTGACCACAGAACTTGATCAGCTATCCAGCTTGGATGCTAACCTGGAATCACTGGAGCTGGAAGTCGCCGTATTGGAAAAAGGCTATCTCGAAACAGCAGAACAGCTAAGTACAGGCCGAAAAAAAGCGGCCGTAGAGCTTGGCAATTTAGTCAAAAAGCACTTTTCAGAACTCAACATGGACGGGGCAGAGTTACAAATCAAACTAAACCAAACAGCGCACTCTGCACAGGGGCTGGAGAAATGCGAATTCCTGATCCGCACAAACCCCGGCCAGGAGCATAAACCTCTGGCCAGAATCGCATCCGGGGGCGAACTGTCACGCGTTAGCCTCGCAATACAGGTTGTCACCGCGCAAACCAGTGAGACACCAACGTTGGTTTTTGATGAAGTCGATGTGGGAATTGGTGGCGCGACCGCTAATGTGGTTGGCCGCAAGTTGCGCGAGCTAAGTGGCAATGCCCAGGTTATTTGCGTGACCCACCTCGCCCAAGTTGCTTCAAACGCTCACAATCAACTAAACGTAGTCAAGCAGGCCGAAGTGAATAGCACCCAGACACAAATTTTCCCGCTGGATGAAGCCAGCAGGAGAACAGAAATTGCTCGTATGCTTAGCGGCGATACCAGCTCGGAACATTCACTCAAACACGCGGAGGAGCTGCTTAGTGCAGCTCGCGCCTAAAATACGCTTAAACCAAATCAGGAATAGGTGCAGAGATAAGCGGTGTCTGCGGCTACTCTTAGATTAAATTTCTGGTTGGCCTCAATTTCAAAAACCCCGCCGGCAGTAAATGTCTGCCAGTCGTCGGCACCGGGTAAAAACACAGTCAGAGAGCCACTTATCACCGTCATGGTTTCGTGCTGGCTGGTGTCAAACTCATATTCGCCAGGAGCCATCACACCGACAGTCGCGGGTAGTGTTTCCGATTGAAATGCAATGGATACCACTGCGCCATCAAAGTATTCGTTGGTTTTAAACATGTCTAACTTCAGCATAAATTGGGGCCGCGAAATCTATCAGAATCCCGACCCCACAGATAGCACTCCCGAAGCTGAAATCAGGCGTCCCTGGACATCACTGGCTGTGGCCGGATTTTTCTGGAACCCAGGAACTGGTAAATCCAGATGCCCAACATAATCATCAGCATTCCAACCAGCATTTTTTTGCCAAGATGCTCGCCATTAAGGGTAATTCCCAGTAGTACAGCAATAGCCGGAGTAATCATAGGAATAAAACTCACCACAGTTGCCGATAACCTTTTTAGCAAATGGAAATAGGCGATATAGGCGAACACCGAGCCAATCAACCCCAAATACAAAATAGCTGAAACCGCCTTTATCGATGGCGCCGCGGGCAAGCTCCCGCCGTCCATTTTCCAGGAAAACAAATACATGGGTGTGGCAATCAACAGCGAGCCTGCCAGCAGGTTGAGCACATGTATTTCCATAGCGTGCGCCTTTACCAGCAAGGTACTCAGCGCATAGAAAGTCACAGCCAGCAAAATCAGCAGCAGTCCCAGATAAGAAAAATGAGTGTCTGAATTCCCGGCTCCCAGCAAGACAGCCAGTCCCGCAAAGGCAATCACTACAGCCAATACCTGTCCTGCTGATGAGTCGCGCTGCCCGAAGGCCAGGGCGCTTATCCCCATCACAAAAAATGGTGCCAGACCAAAAATGACGGAAATCAGGCTGGAAGGCATCAGCGGCGCAGCCCAGTAGACCAGTGCCAGGCCCGGATATAAGCCAATGGCTGATGCCAGATAGGCTTTCCAATGACGTCCAAAATCCAGGGCAGGCGAAGACAACAGCGGCCGCAGTGCCAGAATCACCAACAAAGCAATGAGTAGACGCAATCCTCCCGCCGCCATGGGGTCAAAGGATTCACTGCTCCAGACAATTGCCAGGGGCGTCGTTGACCAAACGGCCAACACCAAAAGATAGTTCATTGGAATGGACATCTTCCTTACCTCATTTGTTATCGCCACTGGCCCCAACCCTAATCACCGGTTTTTTACTTACCTTCCGAACATAAAAAAGGCCGCAGGGTTGAGAACGCTGCGGCCTTTTATTCATTCTTGTTAAATAACTTAACTATGTCTGACAGATTCCACAGCAGAGAGTAAAAAGCCACGCGCAAGCGCACGTACCACCCAGCGGGTGACGTGGCAATCAGGCATGGATTTATAGGCTGTGATCACTAATCTTTCAGATTTCATTGTGTTATCAAGTGGCGCGCATTCTAGTCTTCGATCACAGAGCTGCCAAGGTATTTTCGAGCTACCTTATCGGCCATGCTGCCAAATGGATATTTATTTCAGGACGTCCAAAAAAAAAGCCTTCGGAAGGAGGCTTTTTCAATCTGGCAAAAGTCCGAATTAGTTTTTAGAGCGGTCAACCAGTTTATTTTTGGCAATCCAGGGCATCATTGCACGCAATTCCCCACCCACTTCTTCAATTCTGTGTGCAGCGTTGTTGCGGCGCCATGCAGTCATTTGCGGATAGTTCATCGCTCCTTCGGCGATGAAGTTTTTGGCATAGGTACCATTTTGGATATCCGTCAATACGGCTTTCATGGTCGCACGGGACTCTTCATTGATGATGCGTGGGCCTGTCATGTATTCCCCAAACTCCGCATTGTTAGAGATGGAATAATTCATGTTGGCAATGCCGCCTTCGTACATCAGATCAACAATCAGTTTTAGTTCGTGCAGGCATTCGAAATAGGCCATCTCCGGGGCATAGCCTGCTTCGACCAGGGTGTCAAAACCAGCTTTCACCAACTCCACCGTGCCACCACAGAGAACCACCTGTTCGCCGAACAAATCTGTTTCGGTTTCATCCTTAAAGGATGTTTCGATAATGCCGGTACGCCCACCGCCAACGCCCGAAGCGTAGGACAGTGCAGTTGCCTTGGCCGTTCCGGAGACATCCTGTTGAATCGCAATCAGGTCAGGAATACCACCGCCGGCAACAAATTCGCTACGCACAGTATGGCCCGGCGCTTTGGGTGCAATCATGATCACATCCAGATCCGCACGCGGCACCACCTGGTTGTAGTGAATCGTAAAGCCATGGGCAAACGCCAGGGTCGCACCCTGCTTCAGATTAGGCTCTACGTCCTTCTGGTAGATCGCCGACTGATTTTCATCGGGAACCAGCATCATTACGACATCAGCCCCGGCAACAGCCTCAGCGACTTCGGCTACAGCCAAGCCAGCATTCTCAGCCTTGGCCCAGGAACTGGAACCTTTGCGCAGGCCCACAGTCAGGTTTTTTACGCCGGAGTCTTTCAGGTTTAATGCGTGCGCATGGCCCTGTGACCCGAAGCCGATAACTGCTACGGCTTTGTTCTGGATGATCGAAAGATCTGCATCTTTGTCGTAATAGACTTGCATGGTTGTTTCCTAATTAATCAATTCAATTTTCAAGTCGCTGAAAAACAATGTTCCCAGCCAGCATTTAAAAGCGTTTTCGAGATCACGGCAGCAATCTCCTGCCCTGTTATTGATTACGCAGACAGTTTTTACAGTGCCAACGCCTTGTCCGAACGGGCTATACCGCATATGCCCGAGCGCACTACTTCCAGCACGTGCATATCTGCGAGTGCTTCGATGAAGGCGTCCAGCTTG
>Ga0222652_1000187_pt1 | contig 31929 bp, 34 predicted proteins | sample AntAcemetagen371_FD_179803 | JGI IMG/M metagenome (GOLD analysis project Ga0222652, IMG submission 179803) | Saline water microbial communities from Ace Lake, Antarctica - #371 | ecosystem: Environmental > Aquatic > Non-marine Saline and Alkaline > Saline | place: Antarctica: Ace Lake... | reverse complement strand
TATATGGCGGTGATCTATTTGGGTGTTTTTTAGCAGCGCGTTACGCTGTTTAACCGCATGCTGATAAGCCTGCCAGTGCAAATAAAACTCTTGTTTCACGTGAAACACTCCCCAGTCAAGCAACTGGCGTCGCAATCTGGGAGGCCCTTCAAATAGTTCAAAGATGCGATTATCAAAAATTTGAGCAGGGAATTGGCGTGCTATTTCCGGAATAGTTGTAGTGGTAGCATCCAGCCGATAAACCGCTGGCTCGTTTAGCGAACGGCTGGTACCCAACTGGTGCTGATCTATGTGGGCACTGACAAAAGTCTGGTTTTCACCATGAGCAATAAGCTTGGACGATTCTCTTGTGCGAAATGAACGACCTGCCAACAGCAGGTGCACCGCCTCCAGGATAGAGGTTTTTCCTGCCGCATTGTCGCCTGAAATAACAACGAAGGGACTGTCTGTCACCAGATCAGCCCCTTTAATGTTGCGGAAATTAGTTAATTCAAGTCGTCTGATGCTCACAAACGAATTCTGATTTTCGTAGAAAATATGATCTTTTCCTGCCTCTGTTCTTACAACCGCATGGGCATAATGACATAGAGAGTAGAAGCATCTCCTTTGGCTTGCATAAGCGCACTGGAGTTCGCGTCAGCCAGACTAATTTGCACGTCATCAGATTTAAGGGTAGCGAGTGCCTCAATCACATAGGAAACATTAAACCCGATTTCAAGTGACTCACCATCATAATTAACTGCAACTTCTTCCTCTGCCTGTTCCTGCTCGGGGTTATTTGCAGTAATACGAATCAGGTTCTGTTCAAGCTGCATGCGCACACCGCGATACTTTTCATTCGACAATATCGCCGCACGGGAAAAGCTTTGCTTTAACTGCTCACGACCTGACTCGATGATTTTTTCCGCGTTGCGTGGAAGTACTCGTTCGTAGTCCGGAAACTTGCCATCGACAAGTTTGCTGGTAAATTTATAGCCAGGTGCAGTTACACATACATGGTTGGAACCGAGGCCCAGGCTGATTTTTTCCTCACCATCAGACAGCATGCGAGACAACTCCAGCACCCCCTTTCTGGGCAAAATTGCCTGAAAATTCTCAGCGCTAAGGTTAGCTGTATCAAGCGTTGTCATTGCCAGTCGGTGTCCGTCTGTTGCTACCAGTCGCAAATGCTCGGGCGAAACCTCAAACAACATGCCATTGAGGTAATACCGAACATCCTGCTGAGCCATAGAAAACGACACCTTGTCGATAAGCGATTTAAGCTGGCCCTGGGCAATGTCAAACTGACAACTCTGTATGCCTTCCTCCACATTTGGGAATTCGTTTGCCGGTAACGTACTAAGAGTGAAGCGGCTGCGGCCACTTTTTACTACCGCCCTGTTTTCTTCCGTGCTGACTTCTATCTGCGCATCATCAGAGAATGAGCGGACGATATCGAATAACTTACGGGCCGGAATGGTAATGGTACCTGTCTCCTCAACCGACTGAGGCTGGATCTTGCTGACCACCTCTACTTCAAGATCTGTACCGGTAATAGACAATTCGGTCTCATCCAGCACAAATAGGGCATTGGATAACACAGGTAATGTCTGGCGTCTTTCGACAACACCGGCTACAAGTTGAAGGCCATTTAAAAAAGTATCGCGGGCAATAGAAAATTTCATTGTTGGTTCTCTTGGATTTCCTTACTTCTCTGATTACTAATTGTATTAGAACCTCAATATTAAAAGGTTAAGAGGCAATCAGGTACTAAGAATTCGATGTAAATTTTTAAGATCTTCACGTATATCCGAGTTGCTCGCCTCTAACTCATGAATCTTGCGGCAGGCATGCAAAACCGTCGTGTGGTCTCGACCACCAAAAGCGTCGCCTATTTCCGGCAAACTATGGTTGGTCAATTCTTTGGCCAGTGACATTGCCAACTGCCTTGGCCGGGCTAGTGAACGAGTTCTTTTTTTGGATAAAAGTTCGCTTAATTTGATCTTGTAATACTCGGCGACGACCTTCTGGATGTTATCGATCGTTACCAGACGCTCTTGCAGAGCCAACAGATCTTTTAGCGATTCCTTGATCAAATCAACTGTAATAGGTCGTCCAGTAAAGTGGGAACTTGCCATAACTCTCTTTAGAGCACCTTCTAACTCTCTCACATTAGAGCGAACTCGTTGGGCAATAAAAAAAGCGGCTTCAGGGCTCAGATCGATTTTGGCCTGGGCGGCCTTCTTCATCAAAATTGCCGCCCTGGTTTCCAATTCAGGTGGTTCTATCGATACCGTAAGCCCCCAGCCAAATCGCGATTTCAGACGCTCTTCCAGACCATCAATTTCCTTGGGATAACGGTCACAGGTAAAAATCATCTGTTGGCCCCCTTCCATCAGGGAGTTAAACGTATGAAAAAACTCTTCCTGGGAGCGATCTTTTTTGGCAAAAAACTGGATATCATCGATAAGCAAGGCATCGACACTGCGATAATACCGCTTGAAATCGTTAATGGCGTTTAGCTGGAGAGCCTTGACCATATCCGCGACAAACCTTTCTGAATGTAAATAAACAATTCGGGCGTTCGGCTTGCGCGACCTGAGCTCGTTACCGACGGCGTGCATCAAGTGGGTTTTACCCAGACCCACACCACCATAAATAAATAGAGGGTTATAGCCGCCGCCCGGGTTGGCCGAAACCTGCATGGTAGCGGCTAATGCCAGCTGGTTTGATTTACCCTCAACAAAAGAATCAAAAGTAAAGAGGCTGTTTAGTGCAGTCCCCCGGCTTCCCAGACGCCCGTTATTATTGCCACTTGGGAAATTATTTTTTTCGTCGTCCAACTCATCGGCATCCAAAGGCATAGGGGATGATTTGTAAGGGGATGCAACAATTCCCAAACCTGGTGAGGTTCGAACGGACTGAGCAGCGCCAAAGCCATTCATTGCACTTGCAACCTGAGGCATATTTTCCTGGCGTCGCTCCTGAATATCCTGATTGGCCGACTCCATCAACGTCCCGGCAGAAGACACCTGATTAATTTGATCCTGGTTGGAAATCAGATCAAGGCAGATCTGTGAAGTGACACCGATTTCGGAATAGATTTCTTTAATGCGCGAAAGGAATTTTTCTTCTACCCAGTTTTTTATAAACCGGTTAGGTGCAAGGAGGTACAAATCCTGCCCCATTTGTTCAACCTGTAAAGGGCGTATCCAGGTATTGAACTGCTGTTCGGATAACTCTTGCTGTAAGAAATCTGCACAGCGGTGCCAGTGAGGTGCAGCCATGTTGCTCCCCTTCCTCTTATAATTATTTTGTGAAAACTACGTTTAGGATGCGAGGATTATAAACAGTTCGATGCCGCTTTATCCACATATACTTTATTTGTCTTTATGATCATAAAAAATTACTTTTTACTTTATTTTCATATAGTTAACTTATGTCAAACCCTAAATAGAAATATGTTATCCACAGGCTATCGGTGGATTTCCACTTAATAGCCTGTGGATAATTTGCAAAAAGCGCTAAAAATGCACTGTTTTGACTCAAATATAAAAAACTGTAGGTTTTATTAATTAGGTTTTTGGTTTTTGATAGCATTAATTTATTAAATGTATTTTTCCATTGTTCCCTGAGCCAACTCGTTGATTTAGCCTTGGGCTTACTATAGAATCGCGCACCCGCTCCGGACGGCTCCAAACTCAACATTGCCATGCCGGGCTTAACTGAAAAGATTTTGGATTCGGAACAATGAAACGCACATTTCAGCCCAGCAACCTGAAACGTAAACGCACCCACGGATTCCGTGCGCGATCAGCAACCCCTAAAGGTCGCCAGGTGCTCGCCCGTCGTCGTGCCAAAGGCCGCAAACGCCTCTCTGTTTAAGATGCGATTGGTTGATGGAGTTCTCTTTACCATCAGCTATATCCTTCCAGCCTGAACAGACCCGGCGTCTTTCGTGTCGAGACAGGCTGTGGAAAATCTCAGCTTTCGTCCTCATCACCGGCTTCTCACCAAGCAAGATTATTCTGCTGTCTTTGAACAGGTTGATGTCCGCATTAGTAAAGGGCCATATCTGTTACTCTGCCGCAAGAACCAGTTTGACCACCCACGCCTAGGCTTGGTTGTGCGCAAAAAGTTTTTGAAACGTGCTGTTGACCGCAATATTCTCAAGCGCCTGGCTCGGGAAAACTTTCGTTTGCGACAACATAGCCTGGCCAACCTGGATGTGATTTTCATGAACCGCGGCAATTCAGATCAAAAAACCGAAGCAGAAATAAAATTCCTGGTCGCTGAAGTTTTTGACTCTCTGGTGAAGCATCATGACTAGAAAACCAGAACCGCTCCCCCCTGAAAACCGGATTGTTTGGCTAATATCGCTACCTGTTCGAGCTTACCGCTTCTTTATAAGTCCGTTATTGGGCCCGCATTGCCGATTTCATCCAACCTGTTCCAGCTACTGCCTGCAAGGACTCCAACAGCACGGCGCAATGCGGGGGGGTTACCTTGGCCTCAAACGCATCTTAAAATGCCACCCTGGCTATGCAGGCGGCATTGATCCCGTTCCTGAAAAATTTCGCCGCAAACCTAAGCAAAAAGCTCAGAAGCCTTTGCTTCAAAACTGCAAAAACCAACATTCGGAAACTACCACCTGATGTTAAAAGATATCGACTGGCTAAAATCTGCCCTACTGCTCGGCATGGGCATTTGCGTACTTATTCTCTTTCGTGAATGGGACGAGTTCCAACAGACACGCGAATCACTTGAAAGTCAGGTTGCGGAATCTGGCACCCCCACAGCCACACCCGAATCAGCCCCCGAGTTGCCAACTACACCAGCAGCCTCCGCCGATAACAGCCTCCCGGAAATACAATCGACAGAAGTGCAAGGCCCTGTTACCAACAATGCCACTGTTAACAGCACAAACCTGATTCAGGTGACCACTGACGTACTCGAATTGCAAATTGATCCGCGCGGGGGCGATCTTGTTTCCACTAAGCTGCTTGGGCATGTGCATTCGGGGAACGATGACTCTCCTTATCAACTGCTTATCAACAACAATAACCGAACCTATGTTGCCCGCAGCGGCCTGATTGGCAGCAATGGCACTGATACTCAGCAAGGAAGACCTTTGTTTTCTTCCAGCGCCTCGTCGTACCACCTGATGGGAAACCAGGATCAGCTCACTGTCGATCTACATTATCAACAGGGCAACGCATTAATTACTAAACGTTTTACCTTTCATCGTGAAGACTACCTTATTGACGTCGAATACTTGATCGACAACCAGTCAGATTCAAACTGGAGCGCTGCTTTCTACGGGCAGATCAACCGTGATGACTATATCCCTGATATCGATTCCATGTTCGGTGCTGCCCCCTATGTAGGCGCAGCTGTCACCACGCCAGAGGAACGGTACAAAAAAGTAGAGTTTGAAGATATTACTGATAACCGCTACCGCGAAAACGTTGATTCAGGTTGGGTGGCTCTGCTGGAGCGCTACTTTTTATCTGCCTGGATTCCTGTGGAAGGACAGCAGGTTTCCTACGATTTACGCAAGTCTTCAACCCGGGACCTGTATTACATTGGTTTTACCCAGCCCGAGTTTTCCGTTGCCGCTGGCCAGCAAGGCTCCATAAAGGCCGGCTTTTATGTTGGCCCCAAAGATCAGTACCGCTTGCGGGACATTGCCCAGCATCTGGATCTGACGGTGGATTACGGTTGGCTTTGGTGGGCAGCTCAACCGCTATATGCCGTTCTTTACTTTATTCAAAGCGGTGAAATCCATTCATTTGACCTGGACCTCAAATTATTCCCCGGGGTAGTGAATTGGGGCTTCTCCATTATTTTGCTGACACTGATCGTTAAGTTGATTTTGTTTCCCCTGTCTGCGGCCAGCTACAAATCCATGGCACGCATGCGTAAGTTGACTCCAAAAATGACTGCCCTGCGCGAACGCTACGGTGATGATCGCCAGGCCATGTCCCAAGAAATGATGAAGCTGTATCAGAAAGAAAAGGTTAACCCCATGGGTGGCTGTCTGCCTATGCTGTTACAGATGCCTGTCTTTATTGCGCTGTATTGGGTTTTGCTTGAAAGTGTGGAAATTCGTCATGCGCCTTTCTTCGGCTGGATTCAGGATCTGTCAGCCAAGGACCCCTGGTTTGTTTTGCCCCTTATTATGGGTGCCAGTATGTGGTTTCAGCAAAAGCTCAATCCTCCACCACCCGACCCAACCCAGGCAAAAGTGATGCAAATGATGCCGATCATGTTCACGTTTATGTTTATGTGGTTCCCATCCGGGTTGGTGCTCTACTGGACGGTAAACAACCTGCTGTCCATAACCCAGCAGTGGATAATCACTCGCCAGATTGAGAAAGGGAAAATTAAATAGCTTCTGGACCGGATTGGCTGTATGGCGCTTATTGCCCGATAAAGGCAAACTTGTGTGATGTCTATTTCTACATTCAAAGAGCATGACACTATTGCCGCCGTAGCCACTGCTCCGGGGCGCGGGGGTATTGGTATTATCCGGCTGTCGGGAAAAAACTCCCTGGCGATCGCGGAAAACCTGTCCGATAAAAAGCTCAAGCCACGATTTGCCCATTTTTGTCAATTCCGATTCAACGATGAACTCATTGATGAGGGGCTGGCCATTTATTTTTCCGCGCCAAACTCGTTTACCGGTGAAGATGTGGTTGAACTGCAAATTCACGGCGGACCACTGGTTTTGCGTCTTTTGCTTGAAGCCTGTTTAAACCTGGGGGCTCGTCAGGCCCAGGCAGGGGAATTCTCCCAACGTGCCTTTCTCAACGACAAACTGGACTTGATCCAGGTCGAGGCCATTGCTGATTTGATTGATGCCGGAACCACAGCCGGGGTTCGTGCCGCCAACCAATCGTTACAGGGTGTTTTTTCGCAACAGGTTAACTCTCTTCAGGATCAACTGAATGAGATTCGAATATATATCGAGGCAGCTATTGATTTTCCCGAGGAAGAAATAGATTTTATTGCCGACTCCGACATCCTCGATCGTATCAATAAAACCAGCCTGGCCATTGAAGAACTTTTGGAAGAGGCGAAAAGAGGCGTGCTCATCAAGGAAGGAGCCCGAATAGCCATCATTGGAAGACCCAATGCAGGAAAATCCTCACTGCTAAACCTTCTTGCCCGTCAGGATGTAGTGATCGTCAGTGATATTGCTGGAACAACAAGGGATTCAATCGAGCAGCAAATCGAGGTGGGGGGTGCTCCGGTAACATTTATTGATACGGCGGGCTTAAACGATCAGCCAGATCAAATCGAAAAAATTGGAATCGAACGAACACTGTCAAAGGCAAATGATGCCGATATTCTTTTGTTCCTTTTCGATGCGAGCGTACATTCCGGAGACCGGCTGAAAAATATACTGGGCGACTACACCAGTATTCTCAAAACTGAAAAGCCTGTGTTGTTTGTGGCGAACAAATCGGATTTATCCGGTTCTGACTTGTCGGCTATAGAGCTTTCCGGACAAAACCTGGTATCAGTATCGGCCAAAACAGGGGAAGGATTGGGAACGTTGCTGGATGAAATTACCCATTTGTTAAATCTTGATGAAAGAGAACCCCAGTTTTCTGCACGAACCCGTCATGTTCAGGCACTAACCCAATGCAAGGATGCCATTAACTCAGGTTTGTCCGCCTACGATAACCATCGTTCGGGTGAGCTTTTGGCTGAAGACTTGCGAATTGCCCAGGAGCATTTAAGTCAAATCACAGGAAACCTGAGTGCCGATGATTTACTGGGGAAGATTTTCTCGAGTTTTTGTATCGGGAAATAAATCGACCTCTGCATACATTAATAGGTTGCTCTTCCGCCAGAGATATCAAATACACCGGCAGTAGTGAAACTGTTTTCCTTGCTTGCCAGAAATGCAATTAGTGACGCAACCTCATCAACCCTTACAAATCTATTTCTAGGTATCTTGGAAATCATGTAATCAATAAATTCCTGGGACACCTGTTCCAAAATTGCAGTTTTGGCTGTTGCAGGGGTTATACAATTTACAGCTATATCCTGATCTGCTGTTTCTTTACCTAATGATTTGGTTAGAGCTATAACTGCGGCTTTTGATGCCGAGTATGCCGATGCATTTGGATTGCCTTCCTTGCCAGCAATAGAGGCTATATTAATTATTCTGCCATACCCGTTTTTACGCATATTTTTCACAACATGTTTGTTGCAATAAAAAACGCCATTTACATTGACATTAAACACTTTAGACCACTCTTCTACAGGATAGTCCCAGGTAGGAAAGGTTGGGCCAGCAATCCCCGCGCTACAAACCAAAATATCAATTTTTTTCATTTGCTTAATGGTTTTTTCTGTTGCTTCTTGAACCAGCTCATTTTCAGTCTGGTCCATTTTCAGAAAATGACAGCCTAAACTTCTGGCTGCCTCCATTCCCTTTTCTTCATCCATATCCCAAATCATGACTTCACAGCCATCACTAATAAGTCTTCTGGCAGTTGCCAGACCAATACCTTGCGCACCACCAGTTATAACTGCTGTTTGTCCATTAAAATTAGCCATTAATAATTCTCTCGTGATTGATACTATTTTTTCTTATAAGCTCCATTAAAAACTATATCCACAACCTGTCCCAGTCAAACTGACAGGTTGTACCTGTTTTATTGGACCTATATAACGAAAATAGATTTTTCCTTTCTTTTCGGGCACAAGGTTGTGACTTAAGCGGTAATAGATGCTGTATAAAAATGTATGAAATTATCCGCCCTTTTTTTATCCAAGGTTCAAACCCAGCTTGTACATAATTTTGTTGACTGTCCCTACCCGGGTTATGCTTTTTCCAAGCTGTTGATTTCTTTTAACATAAACCGCTTATCCACGAAAAATCGTTTCAGTAGTAACAACAGTATTAAGGTACTTCTCTATATACATATATATATTTATATAGTTGTTTTATGTGTTCTCCGGGTAGTTGAAAAATACCCCCCATGTTTAATTAGCCTATTCCACAACAATCTATATAATGCGCAACCCCTGAATTAACTGGCTAAAAAATAACCAGGAAATAAGAGAGTTTTACTAGCAGCTATGTCCGAGCAAAGATTTGATGTCATTGTTATTGGTGGTGGCCATGCCGGCACCGAGGCCTGCCTTGCTGCTGCGCGTTCTGGTGCTAAAACGCTTTTACTGACTCACAATATTGATACGCTTGGACAAATGTCCTGCAACCCCGCTATTGGCGGAATTGGAAAAAGCCACCTGGTTAAGGAGATCGATGCCCTGGGTGGTGCCATGGCCATGGCTACGGATCTTGCTGGCATCCAGTTTCGAATGCTTAATTCCCGAAAAGGCCCCGCTGTCAGGGCAACCCGGGCCCAGGCAGATCGCGCACTGTACCGTCAGGCTATCCGTTCAATCCTGGAAGCAGAACCCAACCTGCGCATTTTTCAACAGGCTGTGGATGACCTGATTGTTGATAACGAGCAAGTACGTGGTGTTGTGACTCAAATGGGTTTGAAGTTCCTGGCAGACAACGTGGTGCTAACCACCGGAACTTTTCTTGGGGGAAAAATTCATATCGGGCTACAAAACCATTCAGGCGGCCGTGCTGGCGATCCACCCTCCATTGCCCTGGCTAAACGCTTGCGTGAATTGCCGCTGCATGTGGACAGGCTAAAAACCGGAACTCCTCCAAGGATAGATCGTCGCACGGTTGATTTTACCGGTCTGCAGGAACAATGGGGTGATCAGCCGACACCGGCCATGTCCTACCTGGGTGCTGCAGAGCAACATCCGGAGCAGGTCTGTTGCTGGATTACCCATACCAACGAATCTACCCATAATATTATTCGTGAAGGTATGGATCGTTCGCCTATGTTTACTGGCATCATTGAAGGTATTGGTCCCCGTTATTGCCCTTCGATTGAAGACAAGGTCGAGCGTTTTTCCGACAAGGATAGCCATCAGATTTTTATTGAGCCTGAGGGGCTTACATCCATAGAGCTTTATCCCAATGGCATTTCCACCAGCTTGCCTTTCGATGTTCAGGAGCTTCTGGTTCGCTCGATCAAGGGCTTTGAAAATGCCCATATTGTTCGACCGGGTTACGCTATTGAATACGATTTTCTTGATCCGCGTGATTTAAAACACAGCCTGGAAAACAAGTACATCAAAGGCCTCTACTTTGCTGGCCAAATTAACGGCACTACCGGCTATGAGGAGGCGGGTGCCCAAGGGCTTTTGGCGGGCATCAATGCCAGTCTGTCCGCTTTTGGAAAAGAGCCCTGGTGGCCGACACGTGACCAGGCGTATCTCGGTGTTCTGGTTGATGACTTAATCACCATGGGAACCAAGGAACCCTATCGTATGTTTACCAGTCGTGCGGAATACCGCCTGCTGTTGCGAGAAGACAATGCTGACATTCGCCTGACTGAAAAAGGGCGTGAATTAGGGCTGGTGGATGATGTGCGCTGGCAGAAATTTGCCGACAAGCTGGAAAAAATAGAGCTTGAAACCTCCCGCTTAAAAAGCACCTGGGTTCAGGCTGGTTCTGAACAGGCACAGCAGCTTGAGTTCCATACAGAAAAACCGTTAGCTCGCGAGTACAACCTGTTTGAGCTACTGAAACGCCCTGAACTGGATTACCAGAAAATCAGCGAAGTAACCGGTGAGCACTGTGGTCATCAGCAGGCGGCCTTACAGGTTGAAATTTCAGCCAAATATGCTGGTTATATTGATCGTCAGGCCGAGGATATCCAGCGTTTGCGTCGACAGGAAAACACCCTGATCCCGGAAGACTTTGATTACAAACAGGTTCGGGGTCTTTCCAACGAAGTAGTTCAAAAGCTAGGGGAAATTCGTCCGATCAGCATTGCCCAGGCCTCCCGTATTCAGGGAATTACACCTGCGGCTGTTTCACTGTTGCTCATCTATCTGAAAAAGCACGGCCACAAAAAAAAGATTGCCCAGTAAACCCAGATGGCGCTCAGACAGCGGCTAATCAATCAACTTGATTCCGGGGTTACAGACTTGGGTTTATCGGTGTCAGATCAGCAGATTTCCCAGCTTATGGAATACCTGTTCCTGATTCAAAAATGGAATAAAGCTTACAATCTGACCGCGATTCGCGACCCGGAAGAAATGCTGCGGTTGCATTTACTTGACAGTTTGAGCATCTATTCGCTGGTGAAGCGTATGGTGACCGGAACGCGACTCCTGGATGTGGGTGCAGGGGCTGGATTACCAGGTCTGGTTCTGGCTATTGTGGAACCGGAATACCAGGTAACGCTGCTGGATACCAACGGTAAAAAATGCCGTTTTCTTAGTCAGGCCGGTATTGAACTTGGCTTGAAAAATATACAGGTGGTTCAGAATCGAGTAGAAAAATACCAGTCCACCCCTCTATTTGATGGCATTCTTTCGCGAGCTTTTGCCACGTTAAAGGATATGACAGATAATGCCGTGCACCTGTTGGCTGATGGTGGTCGTTTTCTGGCCATGAAAGGACGTTACCCACAACAGGAAATAGATGAACTTGACCAACAGTTTTCCTTTGAGAAAGCCTATCCATTACAGATCCCCGGTCTGGATGTAGAGCGCTTTCTCATAGAAATCGCGGTAAAAAAATGACGCATATCCTCGCTATAGCCAATCAAAAAGGTGGTGTTGGCAAGACCACCACGGCGCTAAATTTGGCAGCATCCCTCGGCCATAGTTTTAAAAAAGTGCTCCTGGTTGACCTGGATCCACAGGCCAATGCCACCGTGGGATCCGGCTGTGACAAGCACTCACTGAAAAAAACAGTTCTGGATGTGCTGATGAACAGTACAGATGTTGCCACTGTCCTGATTCATTGCCCTGAAGCCCGCTATGATCTCTTGCCCGCGAACGGCGATCTGACTTCAGCTGAAGTTGAATTAATCAGTGAGCTCATGCGCGAGCAACGGCTCAGGCATGCACTTCTGAAAATCCAGCATAAGTACGATTATATTATTATTGACTGCCCCCCTTCACTGAACATGCTCAGCATTAATGCATTGGTGGCAGCCACTGGCGTGATTATTCCGGTGCAGTGTGAGTTTTTCTCGCTGGAGGGTATTTCTGCATTGGTCGGCACAGTGGAAAAAATTGCCAAAATGGCCAACAAGCATCTGAAGATCGAAGGGGTACTACAAACCATGTACGACCCACGTAGCATGCTAACCATCGATGTAGAAAACGAGCTCAGGGAATATTTTGGCGACAAGGTATTTCGCACATCTATTCCCCGAAATATCAGGCTTGCCGAGGCGCCCAGTCATGGGCTGCCAGCGCTTGTTTATGACAAGAACTCCAAGGGGGCGATAGCATACAAGGGCTTGGCAGGCGAGCTCATCAGGAGAAATAAACCCAAAGTGCGTATGGGCGCTGAGGAAACCAATTAATGGCGACAAAAAAACGCGGTCTGGGATCAGGGCTAAAAAAATCGCTTGGTAGTGGCCTAGACGCTTTTATTGATGCCAAAAGCATCATCGATGAAAGCCATCAGGATATGGCAGCAGCACGCGAGTCGGTCGGAGATGCACTGAGACAGGTGCCTGTTGATTTGATTCAGCGCGGACGGTACCAGCCGCGCCGCCATATTGACGAGGCAACTCTGGAAGAACTGGCTGCAAGTATTCAGGCTCAGGGCCTGATGCAGCCGATCGTGCTGAGACCAATCGGCGCCGATCGCTACGAAATTATTGCCGGTGAGCGCCGTTGGCGTGCAGTGCAAAAAGCGGGTCTGGACACCATAGCGGCTATTATTCGTGATATTCCTGATGAAGCGGCCATTGCCATGGCGCTCATTGAAAATATGCAGCGAGAAGACCTCAATTCCATGGAGGAAGCTATGGCGCTGCAGCGTATCAAAGACGAATTCGGTCTTACCCACGAAGAAGTTGCGGTTGCGGTGGGTAAATCCCGCAGTGCGGTCACCAACCTGATGCGATTGACCAACTTGCCCGAACAGGTGCGTATCCTGGTAGAGCGCGGTGATCTGGACATGGGGCATGCACGGGCACTCTTACCGCTCTCCCCCGATAAACAAACATGCGCCGCCAGAGATATTATCGACCGTGATATGTCGGTGCGGCAGGCCGAAACCCATGTGCGTTCGCTATTGGAAAAGACGGTTCTCCAAAAAGCGGGCAAAGCCGAGAAAAAATCGGCAGACGTGTCTGCCCTGGAGAAAGATCTTTCGGAAAGACTGGGCGCGCCGGTTGCGATTAACCAGGCACGCGGGGGCAAGGGAAAACTGGTTATTAGTTACTCCTCTCTCGATATTCTCGATGGAATCCTAAAAAGGATTAAATAGTAGATCAGCGTGGCTGAACCGAAACTTGAGCGCCGCAATGATTTAACGCGCGGATCTATTCCCGAGCACTTTAAAAACATGGCTTTGCCCATGGCCGTGGGGATGATCTTTTCCACCCTTTATAACGTTGTCGATATTTTTTACGCCGGGTTGATTTCTACCTGGGCCCAGGCAGGGTTAGCGATTGCGTCTCAGGTATTTTTCTTCCTGATTGCTCTCGGATTTGGCCTGAGCTCTGCTCTGAGCGCGCTGGTCGGACATGCGCTTGGGGAAGAAAACGAGGAAGAATCAAACCTTATTGCCCGCCAAGGAATAGGTTTTGGCATCCTTCTCTCACTCATACTGACCGTTTCCGGTTTCTTTTTTGCCCCTGAACTGATCGAACTGATATCGGAGCCCGGTGAATACCGCGAGGCTGCGAACAGTTATTTGCGTGTACTTCTCATGGGGGCAGTATGTTTCCTGCTGGCGTATGGTGGCAATGGTATCCTGCAGGCTCACGGTGACACGCAATCCATGAAATGGGCGCAAATCGCGGCATTTTTTGCCAATCTCGCGCTCAACCCTCTCTTTATTTTCGGTGTTCCAGGCGTATTTCCTGCGTTCGGTTTTGATGGTCTGGCTTTGTCCACTATGGCCAGCCAGGCTGGGGTTATGTGTTATGTCCTTGCTCGGGTAGTTCATCTGGGTGTTTTCAAGGAGCACAGGTTTTCCAGTCTGGTACCAAAACTAAAAACCTACCTCAGTATTACCAGCCAGGCACTGCCATCCAGTTTTAGCATGATGGTGATGATTATCGCCGGTTTTGTCGTTCAATACTTTCTCAAGGACTTTGGCTCACATGCCCAGGCGGGTTATGGCGTGGCCTTGCGAATTGAACAAATCCTGCTATTGCCGGTGTTTGGCCTGACCGGGAGCCTGCTACCAATTGCTGCCCAGAACATTGGTGCAAAAAAATATGATCGTGTGTGGGAGGCCGCACTTTTTTGCTTTAAATATGGTGCGGTTATGACGCTGGTTTCCGGGGCATTGCTCTGGGCGTTGGGGAAATATCTGATGCTGCTTTTCACCCGTGATCAGGCTGTCATTGATGTAGGGGCCAGTTATTTGCGTGTGGATGGCATGATTTTGTGGGCTTATATGCTCCTTTTTGCCTTTAATTCCCTATTTCAGGCCTTTAAAAGGCCTGTGTTGTCATTGTTTGTTGGTATTTACCGGCAGGGAATAGGTGTTGCACTGTTTACCTGGTTATACGTGGTGATTGGCGGATATGGCGTCTGGGGGGTCTGGTTTGGTATTGCCACCAGCGTCATCAGCGGGCTCCTGCTCTCCGCCTTTCTTCTTCATCGGCTGGTTGTTGGAGCCAGAGATTAACAAATACTTCCGGACGGCTCTGGAAGTGACTCGGTGATTTTAGCCCATAGCCCCTGAAAGCGTTCGGGCTTGAGCGCTTAAACCAACATAAGAAAAATCACGCAAACCATATCGGCATAGGTAACAAATGCGAAATTTTCGCAGGTTTCCTTCTTCTAAAACCTTGAAGCCCCAACCCCATACAACTATAATCCCGACCCCCGCGTAAGCCTGTGGATAAGTGTCAGCGCTGCAATTTTTCAAGTACATAGGATGGCAGCTGGCAGCAATGTGCGTATTGCTACTTGCGGGGCTTGGCATAGATGGTCGTAATGGCGCTACTGCCGCGTTAATTGGATGCGGCATCATTATCTTGCCAAACACCTATTTCACTGTTCAGGCTTTTCGCTACAAAGCCAGTGATAATCCGGTCAGGGCGTTAAGTGCGTTTTACCGAGGTGGGGTAGGGAAAATTGCATTGGTAGTTGTACTGAGTGCGCTTGCTTTCAGCTTTATTGAATTTAGCAATCCTGCACTGCTTTTTGTAGCGATGATTATCATGCTGATAATACAGATTCCGATTAGTTTGAAAGTTTTTCCGGTGCCTGACGCTCCGGGAAATAACAGAGCTCAACGCAACCAAGCACGAGATTGACAGAGACAATTTGAATGGCCGGCGAAACGCAAAGTACAGCTGACTACATACAGCACCACCTACAAAATCTCACCTACGGCAAACTCCCGGCTGGCTACGAACGTCATGAAGGAGACCAGCACTACACCCTCCAGCAAGATACCTGGACTTGGGCACATAGCTCAGACGAGGCGTCAGCCATGGGCTTTAATGCCGTGCATGTTGACAGCCTGGCCTGGTCATTTGGATTGGGGGTGTTTTTCTGTTTGCTGTTTGGTTGGGTTGCCCGTAGGGCGACTACTGGCGTGCCTGGCGCGTTACAGAACTTTATCGAGGCCATTGTCGAGTTTGTCGACAACAATGTGAAGGATGCTTTCCATGGCAAGAACCCGGTGATCGCACCACTGGCATTGACCATTTTTGTCTGGATCTTCCTAATGAACCTGCTCAAATTACTGCCAGTAGATCTGATTCCCTGGATCATGAGCATGTTCGGTGTACACTTCCAAAAGATTGTGCCTTCAACTGACCCGAACGTAACCCTGGGCATGTCCCTGGGTGTATTTTTCCTGATTGTCTATTACTCGATTAAAGTAAAAGGTGTTGGCGGATTTGCCAAAGAGCTGGGTCTACAGCCTTTCAACCATTGGGCTTTCATTCCGTTTAATCTGCTTCTGGAAACCATCAGTCTGTTGGCCAAACCCGTCAGTATGGGGCTGCGGCTGTTTGGTAACATGTACGCTGGAGAAATCATCTTTATCCTCATTGCCACCATGTACATGGGTGGTGTTTTGTTGGGGCTTTTTGGCGGCCTGTTGCAAGTAGGCTGGGCAATTTTCCACATTCTGGTTATTACCCTGCAGGCTTTTATTTTTATGGTTCTCACGATCGTCTATCTCAGTATGGCGCACGAGGATCACTAGGTTTAATTACTCGACTTTTTATATTTTCATAGGAGATAAAAATGGAACTGGTTTATATCGCTGCATCCATTATGATCGGGCTGGGCGGCATTGGTGCTGCTCTGGGTATGGGTTTGCTGGGTGGTCGCTTGCTTGAAAGCACGGCGCGTCAGCCAGAGCTGGCTCCCATGCTACAAACCAAGATGTTCATTCTTGCTGGCCTGATTGATGCTGTGCCCATTATTGGTGTGGGTATCGCCATGTATCTGATCTTCGTTGTTGCTCCGGGCGTCGCTTAAGTACGTCGGCCCAACTGCCCGATCCTTCGGGGTCGGTTGTTTACAGCGAACAATTAACGAACCGAGGTTACTAGAGTGAATATCAATTGGACCCTCGTCGGCCAGATGATCTTCTTTGTCATCTTCGTACTGTTTTGTATGAAGTATGTGTGGCCGCCGATTACTGGTGCTATGGCCGAGCGTGCGAAAAAAATCGCCGAAGGTCTGGCGGCAGCCGATCGCGCGGACAAAGATCTTGAACTGGCACAAGAGAGAGCCGCCGCGGACCTTAAGGAAGCCAAGGCCCAGGCCGCTGAAATTATTGAGCAAGCCAAGAAGCGAGGCGATCAAATGATCGAGGAAGCGAAAGGCAAGGCCAAAGAAGAAGCTAATCGCGTACGCGCGTCTGCTGAGGCTGAAGTCGAACAGCAAATTGCCCAGGCTCGCGAAGCTCTGCGTGCGCAGGTGGCCATGCTCGCGATTGCCGGTGCTGAAAAGATTCTCGAGACCAGCGTCGACGCCAAAGCACATGGCGACATGCTCGATAAACTGGCCTCCCAGCTCTAGCACCGAGGTAACGAGAAACTACCTATGGCAGAACAAATCACACTGGCCCGCCCTTACGCCCGAGCGGCGTTTGAGCACGCCGATGCCGCTGGCGTTCTTGATGGCTGGTCAAAGGCATTGCAGCAGCTCGCCCTGGTGGTTGCCGACGGGAAAGTGGCCACTGCTCTGGCCGATCCCCTGGCAACGACCGAGCAGCGTGCGCGGACACTTATCGACATTATGGGTGGCGACCTGGACAGAGGGATGCAGAATTTCGTCCGCAATATGGCCGACAACAAACGCCTTGACCTGTTTGGCGAAATCTCCCAATTGTTTGACCTGATGAAAGCCAATCGAGAGCAGATTCTGGACGTAAAACTTCAGACCGCATTCGATCTCAGCGACGATCAGCAAAGCAAACTGGCCGAGGTTTTGAGCAAGTACCTTAAGCGCAAGGTTGTTCTGGATGTAGAGACCGACAGCAGTCTGATCGGCGGCGCACTTGTTCATGCAGCCGATACGCTGATCGATGGCTCTGTCAAAGGCCGCTTGGCCAAACTCAAAGATGCTATCGCTCACTAACGGGAACGAGAGAAATCAGGAATTCCTGAGGAATTAACAAATGCAGCAACTGAATCCATCTGAAATCAGTGAAATTATCAAGAATCGTATCGATTCGCTGGATGTAGCCGCGGAAGCCAAAAACGAAGGCACCGTAGTCTCTGTTCAGGACGGTATTGTTCGTATCCACGGTCTTGCCGACGTGATGTACGGTGAGATGGTCGAATTTGACGGCGGCCTGTTCGGCATGGCGCTTAACCTCGAGCGCGACTCTGTCGGTGCCGTGGTTCTGGGCGATTACCTGGGGCTGGCTGAAGGCGCCAAAGCACGTTGTACAGGTCGCATCCTCGAAGTGCCCGTAGGCCCGGAGTTGGAAGGCCGCGTTGTCAACGCTCTGGGGACTGCCATTGATGGCAAGGGCGCGATTGAAGCCAAGCTGACCGACGCTGTTGAGAAAGTTGCGCCCGGTGTAATTGAGCGGAAGTCCGTTGACCAACCCATGCAAACCGGCCTGAAGGCAATTGATGCCATGGTGCCCATCGGTCGCGGCCAGCGCGAGTTGATTATTGGCGACCGCCAGATTGGTAAAACCGCCGTTGCAATTGATGCCATTATTAACCAGAAGGGTACCGGCGTTAAATGTATCTACGTCGCTATTGGTCAGAAAAACTCGACCGTTGCCAACATTGTGCGCAAACTTGAAGAACACGGCGCTATGGATCATACCATTGTGGTTGCGGCGACCGCTTCTGATCCTGCATCCATGCAATTCCTGGCACCCTATGCTGGCTGTACCATGGGTGAGTACTATCGCGACCGCGGTCAGGATGCCCTCATTATTTATGACGATCTGACTAAACAGGCCTGGGCCTACCGCCAGATCTCCCTTTTGCTGAAGCGCCCTCCCGGCCGTGAAGCCTATCCCGGGGACGTTTTTTACTTGCACTCACGTCTGCTGGAGCGTGCAGCGCGCGTCAATGCCGAGTATGTCGAGAAATTCACCAAGGGTGAGGTTAAAGGCCAAACAGGTTCACTGACGGCTCTACCTATTATTGAAACCCAGGCCGGCGACGTATCGGCTTTTGTCCCGACCAATGTAATTTCAATTACCGATGGCCAGATCTTCCTTGAAGCAGACCTGTTTAACGCCGGCATTCGACCAGCCATGAATGCCGGTTTATCGGTATCCCGTGTGGGCGGTTCCGCGCAGACCAAGATCATTAAAAAGCTTGGCGGCGGTATTCGTTTGGCTCTTGCTCAATATCGCGAACTGGCGGCCTTCTCCCAGTTTGCCTCGGATCTCGACGAAGCGACCCGCTCTCAATTGGAGCACGGCCAGGCAGTCACTGAACTGATGAAGCAGCTGCAATATACGCCAATGAACACAGCTGAAATGGGCGTTGTCCTATATGCGGCTAACTCTGGATACCTGAAATCTGTAGAACTCAATAAAATCGGTGATTTTGAATCAGCCCTGTTGAGCTACATGAACGCCGAACACGCTGACCTGATGGAGCAAGTAGGTGATGCAGGTAATTGGACCGACGATATCCAGGCTGGCTTCAAGGCAGCGCTCGACAAGTTTGTTGAAACCCAAACTTACTAAAAACTGAGAGTAACGAGAGTATCTAGTTATGGCAGTTGGTAAGGAAGTAAAGACCAAGATCAACTCGATCAAGAGCACGCAAAAAATTACTTCAGCAATGGAGATGGTTGCGGCAAGTAAAATGCGCCGAGCTCAGGATCGCATGTCTCTGGGTAAGCCTTACGCCGAACATATTCGTGGGGTGATCGGCAACATCGCCAACGCGACCTCTGAGTACAAGCACAAATATCTGATGGAGCGCGAGGTCAAGCGTGTTGGTTTTATTATCGTGTCTTCAGATCGCGGTCTTTGTGGCGGTCTGAACGCCAATTTGTTCAAGGCAGTGGTTAAGGAAATCAAAGCCTGGGCCGAGAAAGAAGTCGAAGCGGATTACTGTGCCATCGGCGCAAAAGCTGTTGGATTTTTTGGTAACTATGGCGGCAATGTATTGGGCGCTGTCAGTGATTTGGGAGATGCCCCCAGTGCTGAAGAGCTGCTTGGAGTGATCAAGGTAATGCTTGATGCTTTTGACGAAGGCAAGATTGATCGTTTGTACCTGGTTTCAAATGATTTTGTGAATACCATGACGCAAAAGCCCATGGTGCGTCAGTTGTTGCCCCTGGTTCAGAATGAAGATGAAAAGCTTGCCCACCACTGGGATTACATTTATGAGCCCGATGATGCCGGCGAGATCCTGGAGGGTTTGTTGGTGCGCTATGTGGAATCCCAAGTATATCAGGCAGTTGTCGAAAACAAGGCCTGTGAAATGGCGGCGCGAATGCTGGCGATGAAGAATGCCACCGATAATGCCGGCGACCTGATTGACGAGCTGCAACTGTTGTACAACAAGGCTCGCCAGGCATCCATTACCCAAGAGCTTTCAGAAATTGTGGGCGGCGCTGCAGCCGTATAACAGCGCCCCAAAAAATTTATAGAGATTAAGAATAGAGGAATCCCTGATGAGTAGCGGACGTATCGTACAAATCATCGGCGCTGTGGTGGATGTGGAGTTTTCACGCGACGCTGTGCCCAAGATTTATGACGCCCTGAACGTTGAGAGCAATGGTCTCACCCTCGAAGTCCAGCAACAGCTGGGAGACGGTGTAGTGCGTACCATCGCCATGGGTTCTTCCGAGGGCCTGAGCCGAGGACTTGCGGTCGACAACACCAATGCCCCCATTAAAGTGCCTGTTGGCCAGGCAACCCTGGGACGTATTATGGATGTTCTCGGCAATCCGGTTGATGAGGCCGGTCCGATTGGCGAAGAACAGCGTTCAGAAATTCACCGTAAGCCGCCGGCCTACGCTGATCAGTCGTCTTCCATTGAGCTGCTGGAAACCGGCATCAAGGTTATCGACCTGATTATGCCGATCGCAAAAGGCGGTAAAGTGGGCCTGTTCGGTGGTGCTGGTGTCGGCAAAACCGTATCCCTGATGGAGCTGATTAACAACATTGCCACAGCGCATTCCGGGCTGTCTGTATTTGCCGGCGTCGGCGAGCGTACCCGGGAGGGTAACGACTTCTACTACGAAATGAAGGATGCCGGTGTACTCGACAAGGTGGCAATGGTTTATGGCCAGATGAATGAACCACCCGGCAACCGCCTGCGCGTTGCGCTGTCTGGGCTGACCATGGCGGAACACTTCCGTGATGAGGGCCGGGACGTATTGATGTTCGTTGATAATATTTATCGTTATACCCTGGCGGGTACCGAAGTCTCGGCACTGCTGGGCCGTATGCCCTCGGCAGTAGGTTACCAGCCGACATTGGCGGAAGAAATGGGCGCCCTGCAGGAGCGCATTACTTCTACCAAAACAGGTTCTATTACCTCATTTCAGGCGGTTTATGTTCCTGCGGATGACCTGACCGATCCATCCCCCGCCACCACCTTTGCGCACCTGGATGCGACTCTGGTACTTTCGCGCCAGATTGCTGAGCTGGGTATTTACCCGGCGGTTGATCCGTTGGATTCAACCTCGCGCCTGCTTGATCCCCTGGTCATAGGCCAGGATCACTACGAGGTTGCTCGCGGTGTTCAGGGGGTATTGCAGCGTTACAAAGAACTGAAAGACATCATTGCGATCCTGGGTATGGATGAGCTGTCCGAAGAGGACAAGCAAATCGTAGCCCGCGCCCGTAAGATCCAGCGCTTCCTGTCGCAACCTTTCTTTGTGGCAGAAGTCTTCACAGGCTCGCCTGGTAAATACGTTTCCCTGAAGGATACCATTGCCAGCTTTAAGGGTATTCTCGAAGGCGAATACGACAGTATTCCTGAACAAGCGTTTTACATGGTCGGCGGTATCGAGGAAGTTCTTGAGAAATCCAAAGATCTTTAATCCTGAGGTGTTTCGGGAGTAACCTATGCCCATGAGTTTTCATTGCAATATTGTCAGCGCGGAACAGGAAATTTTCTCCGGGTTGATTGAGTACCTGACGGCGACAGCGATCGAAGGCGAGCTGGGTGTCCAGTACGGACACGCGCCTCTGCTGACGCCGCTTAAGCCCGGCCCGCTTAGAATCGTCAAACAGGGTGGCGAAGAAGAGTTCGTGTTTATTTCCGGGGGCTACCTGGAGGTTCAACCTCATCTGGTGACGGTTCTTGCCGATACTGCAATGAGAGTGCGTGACATTGATGAAGCTGCTGCCCAAAAGGCTCGAGATGAGGCGGCAAGAGTGTTGATAAACCAATCCAGCGAGCTTGATTATTCCACGGCTTCCTCACAATTGGCTGAAGCCGCAGCCCAGCTTCTAACGCTGGAAAAATTACGACGTCAGGCCAAGCGATAATTGACCGCCATACATAAAAAAAGCCGCAATCTTGCGGCTTTTTTTATGCATTAAACTACTTAATCCTGCACTGGTCACAGGATTCATCGGTAAAAACTCTGGATATGGAATAACGATATCTGGCAAAAAATAGATAGCCCAGGTCAGCCAGCGGCCTGATTAGCGGCCAGCGCAGTATCGCCAACCAGCGTTTACGATTAACCAGTTTCCAGGCGGCAACATTGGCATCCAGGCCGAGCAAAAGTGTTCCATCGCTGGTTTCAGCATGCAGTATGCGCATGGCCTCAACCGGATCTATATGCGGATAGCTTGCCATCAACTGTTCGTTGAGTGCATTGACTGTAAATAATTGACCATTGATGTCAAAGCGCTTCAGCTGATGCATTTCCTTAACACAGATCGGGCAACTGCCATCGTAAAAAATTATCAGGCTCATAAAGCAGGTCGAAATTTTGCGGGCTTATAAGTCATACATTCGCTGCATGGAAGTTACCATACGTTTCAGCTCGGAGTTTTCCAGAAATTGCATTTCTGCAAATAGATCCTTGAGATGTGTAGTTTTGGCAATTTCCGCCAGTTCCTTATACATATCGATTAATGACTGGTGAGTATCGATGGTCGCATCAATGATTGCGGCCGGGCTGGCATTGTTAAAGGGGCTAAACACCTGCGCATTTTTGGCAAAAGGCATTTTATTTACATAATCCTGAAGCCAGGTATCCATAAGATGGACATTACTATCTTGCTCAAAGTGTTTGATGGCTTCAGATAAAGCACGTTCGTGCTCGGCGACATATTTTAGCAACATGGATGCGCGCTCGTCCCCAATTTCAGCAGCGGCCTCATCGTAAGTCTCACTCAGCTGCTGATGTAGTGCCTGGGTCCAATCCAGAATATCTTTGACAGTTTCCAGAGTCATAGTTGTGCTACCTCCCCACCCTAATTACAGACATCTTATCCCAAACTGGATGATTTTGAATGCCGCGGGGAATTTTGGTGGATTTAAGATCTTGATATGAACATCACTTTTTAAGGCAGTCTAAGTGAATATCCGGCTAAACTGGATTAGCACCAGCTGGCTTCCCCGGATGGCTTTCTTATCAGTTCTTCAATATTGGCGTGAATAACACGATAGCCTACATTGCCGAATAACACCTGTCGGCCGCTATCGAGGACATAAGTAGGGCTTCCCTTAATGGACTCTGATTGAGCCTGTCGATAATCACGCATCAAGGCCGTCAGTGCACGGCCGTTATGAATTTGATGTGTTATCTCTTCAAGATGGAGATTAGTGTGTTCAAATTGCCCAAATAAAAAGTCAAGGCTACCAATATCCCCGGCTTCGAGAAAAAAAGATTGGCGAATTTTGAAGTCGATGTCCTCAGCAAGAGCAACCCCGTGGGTAATCTCAATTGCCTTGACGAACAGATGGGCATTAGCGGAAGTCCTGGGCCGGACCTGTTGCCACAGTTCGGGGTTGACAGTTATTTCATCAAAGGCACTAACGGCCTGTTGAACATGTTTGGCAAAACCGGAATATCCGCCTTTTTCAGCCCATGATTCTTTTATTTTTTGTTCTACATCGCCAAAAACATCAACATAGAAGTGGCGGATCCGTATCTGGTCTCCCCACTGTTTTTTTAGTTCTTCCAGTCGGCATTGAGCAATCCAGGCCCATACGCAAAGTATGTCCGAGTAATAGTCAATTTGTAGAGGCTTTGTCATGTATCTGCCTGTGGTCTAAAAGTAATGTCAGTCAGTTTTGACTGTAGAAAGCCGGATGATAACTAACCTCTCCCCGGGGCAGATTATCATTGAAACGAATGGACTGAAAAAAAGCGGGGTCAAAATTGGCGAAGACGAGGCGTTGGTCAGGTTCAAAACCAAAGCGGCAATAAAAATCCGGCTCTCCCAGCACGACACAGCCAGCTGCGCCGCCTGATTTTAACCGGTAAAGAATTTCATCTAGCAGCATGCTACCTATCCCCTGCTTTTGCGCCACAGGTAAAACAGCAATCGGCGCCAGACCAAACCAGTGTTTGGCACCGTTGGATATTTGTACCGGAGATGTTCCAGCGAAGCCGACAATTCTTCCGTTTGCCTGTGCAACCATGGCCAGATTTAATGCCCCCGCACTTCTGAGGGCTTCAACAATCAGGTGCTCCTGTTGCTCACTCTATGGCGAATTTTCAAAAGCTGACTGGATAACTTGCGCGATGTCTTCATAGTCAGAAGGCTGCTCATGTCTGATAATAAGCCCATCGCCTGTTTGCATGAAAACTTCCTGCCACGACTACTTCTGTATCCAGCTGAAAGAAAATTATCGTTAAGCTTGGGCCAGGAAACAATTATTCTGGAACAACTCTTGTTGAGAGGCGTCCGCTAAATGTTCCTAGCTATCTTTATGCGAGTCACGAATCTGCCGAAATTCCTTTATGATTTTTTCCAGTTCTTCCGCGTTGCCCGCGTAGTAAAGCTCTTGGGACTTGCCCAGATTTTCGGCACTTGAAATTACGCTTTTTTCGACGGTCTTCTCGATTTTTTTTAATTTATCACTGAGCTCATGCCAATTGTCCTTAATATCCATGTTCATCAGGTGCAGCTGGAGCTCCAGTTCATCGTGGATATGGCGGGCTTCAGCAATTAGTTTGTCCAGTTTTTCCATAGGTGCCTCCGTCAATAATTAGACGACTTTAAAATAGAGTTCGTGAAGGTTACACGACAAATTGATTTAGAGTGATTGAGATAGATCAAATACTCCCCTGTGAATTCGCTGCAAAGCAAATTCACAGAGTATATGCTAGAAAACTGTCAGGCTGTGGTGCAAATGTTGCTTTTATTCCAAAGTCTGAAAATCGATACTTTGCCGACAATTAATACATTTTATGCCTGACACCTCTGATTTTTTTGAAAAAAATGTACAAAAAATGGATCGACGTAAGGTTTCACTGATGCCCCTGATCCTTGTTCCGGTGGTGAGTATTATTCTGGCAGGCGCCAGCTTGGTATTGTTTCTTTTGGAACGGCACATGAGTAAGGATCTTGAACTGGCTGCAAGGGATCAAGCGGTTCTTATTGCCAATACCATTCGAAATAAGGTTGAAATCTATGACCACCTTTTCCAGCTTGGTCCGCTTATAGAGTCCATGGCCATAGAAAAAAATGTGGTCAATATCTCCACGATGCTGCCTTACACCGGTGAAATCATCACGAGCTCCGAGGCCGACTGGCGGAATATGCAGGTAGATGAACTGGGTGCCAGTGTGTTGCCTCGAATGGTTTTCGATCAATTCATGGCAAACAACTTTTCTACGGTGGGGCGCTTGCATGAGGATAGTCATACTTACACCTATGCTCATCAGTTTAATTTCAGGCTTGACGAGTCAGGTGAGATTTTAAGGCCTGTTCTGATCCTGTTGCAGTTAGACACATCTGAGAAAGCGCAGGTCAACAGGGATCAGCTCCAGTTCTATTTTCTGATATCGCTGGCGGCTATTGTACTGATGGCCCTGTTTTTGTATGCCCTGTTCTCCTATTACATTTTTACCCCGATAAATGATGTTATCAATGTCATAGATCGAAGAGCAGAGGGTGATAAAAAAGCCAAGGCCCGGGTATACCGCCATGACGAAATCGGTCTTTTGGCCCTGAATCTCAATATTTTTATAGATACTGAAGAAATCATTCGTGGAGAACTGACTGAAAAAGAGGAGGAATTACAAATCATATTTGATGCCGTTCCACTAAGAATCATGTGCAAGGATGATAAAAATAATGTGTTGAGAATGAACAAGGCCGCAGCCGAAATGTTGGGGACAACGGTGGAAGAAGGAGAGGGGAAAAATATCACGGAATTTTTACCCAAAGATCAGGCAGAGCAATATTTTAAAGATAATCTGCGGGTTATCGAGTCGGGCGTTCCCGAGGTTGATGTCGTTATTCGTTTCCGGCATCCCGATGGTTCCAATGGCTGGATTAAGCGTCATCAAATGCCTTACCCATCAGCCATGGAAGGAGATCGGCGAATTTTGCTTGTGATTGAAGACATCACCAAGCTGGTTGAATCAGAAAAACGCTTTGAGTGCGTTATCGAAGCGTCAAAAGACGGGATTCGTGATTGGCCAGACCTGTCCCGCTCGGAGCAGTATTGGTCGCCACAGTTCAAATCGTTACTTGGTTACAGTGACCATGAGCTTACCGCTAACCGGGAAACCTTTCTGTCAATAATTCATCCGGACGACCTTCCGGCCACACAGCGAAATCTGGATCAGCATATAAATAGCGGTAAGCCCTATGAGCAGGAATACCGTCTTAAATGCAAAAATGGGGAATACAAATGGTTTTTGGCCCGGAGCATTGTGATCAAAGATGATATCTCTGGTGTTACGGGTCTTTGTGGCAGCATTACTGATATTCAGGGCCGTAAGGAGGCGGAGTATAAACTGGCAGAGTATATGGCAGAACTTGAGCGCAGCAATAATGATCTTGAACAGTTTACCCGGGTGGCCTCGCACGATCTTAAGGCGCCCCTGAGAGGCATATCACAACTGGTTTCATGGATTGCAGAAGATCTGGAATCAGGAGATCACACGCAGGTTAACCAAAATATCGGCATGATCCAAAAGCGCATCAAGCGGCTGGAACAGTTGCTGAATGATCTGCTGACTTTCTCCAAAGTAGGCAGAGGTAAAGAGGTATGTCGCGAAATTGCCGTAGAAACCATGGCAAAAGAAATTTTTGATCTCTCCCATCCGCCCAAGGGTTTTGAGCTCAAACTTGAGGGCGAATTGCCGGTATTAGATACGTTGGCGGCCCCTTTTGAATTGATTATACGAAATCTGTTTTCCAATGCGATAAAACATCATGGCGGCGATATCGGCACTATCACTTTTTCTGGCAAGGAAGCCGACATTGGAAATTTTTACGAATTTTCAGTCAGTGATGATGGCCAGGGTATTGATCCAAAGTATCACAGAGTAGTATTCGAAATGTTTTCCTCCCTGCGCCCCAAGGATGAAGTTGAAGGCACAGGTATGGGATTGTCTATCGTTGAAAAAATTGTGAGAACCTATGGCGGAGAAATCTATCTTGAGTCAGATGTGGGACAAGGCACAACAATTCGTTTTTTGTGGCCCAGAGATTTGGATGCTTACAATTTTGATTCCTAGCAACCTGTCGGACGCATGTATGCTTTTAAGTCCGACAGGCTGCCATAAATGCACAAAGTGAATGATCAGTTGTCGGCGGGCCCTACCCACATAATTGGGTTGTAGGCAATTTCCCACAGGTGTCCATCCAGATCCTGAAAATAACCGCTGTAGCCGCCCCAAAATACAGTTTGCGGCTGCTTTACCATGCGCCCGCCCGATGCAATAGACTTTCCCATCACGGCATCTACTTCTGCACTCCGAGTGCACATTGTGAGCGAGGGAAAATCCGTTAAAGTCTCGCCCCTCTGCTGCTATCTGGGCATCTTCTGCCAAAGCCTCGCGACCATAGAGTCCCAGCCAGCTTCCGTTGAGTGTAAAAAATGCAACTGAATCGGATTCAAAATCCAGTCGAGGAAATCCCAGCCCTTTCTCATAAAATTCCGCTGCAATGGATACATCTTTTACCCCAGGGGTAATCATGCTGATACGCGGCTACATGGCTAATCTCCTGATCCAATTTTTTGCTGCAACTCTTCGCAGGAAAGCCCGTCAAAGGCTATGGTTTTGTTGCTGGATGCCGAGCCTTTAGCGACACAAATGGCGTTCGCGGGAATCTTCAGTTGCTTGCTCAATAGTTCAATTACCGCCTTGTTGGCCTTGCCCTTTTCCGGTGCTGCTGTAACTCTTATTTTTAGCCTGTTGCCGACCCAGCCAACAATAGCGTTCGCAGCAGCTCCAGGACTAACCCGGATCTCCAGTTTGGCCTTCATGGGTCAGCTGATAATTTCACAATCATCCCAGCCCGTAACCCTTGGCCATAAAAACAGCGAGTAATGGGATCAGAGCCAGCAAGAGTGTTTCCAAACGTATCGCATTCACCACTGCCCGGGGAACCTGAACAAAGTCATCCGTCATTTTGCGGCTTTTTAAATAAAAGCAGGTGGGATAAATGGAGACTATTCCGATCAGGATAAACGCGCCAAATTTTGCATGAAAGACTGGATTGCCACTATAGAATTCGGCAGGCTTCCCCAGCCAAAACCACAGTGCCAGTCCGGTGATCAATACGACCAGCGCAGAAGTTCCGTAGGCTGCATCAATAATCAGGACCCGCTTTAAATCCTGGACGGAGAGCCTGTCCTTCACCAGAATATGCTCCGCAACCAATAATGAAGCAAAGACAATTATTCCCAAAAAATGGGCATAGCGAACCAGAATTTCAGCCATCTATGGTTTCTCCATTAAGTCAGGCAGTAATGCCAAACAGAATTCCCACTCCTGCAGTTAGTGCCATCGCAAGCGCCCCCCAAAAGCAAACGCGCAAGCTTGCACGTAAAATCGGTGCCCCGCCTGTATGGGCAGCAATTGCACCAAGGCTTCCCAAAAATACCAGAGACAATAGCGCCACCCAATAAATCATTGACGACAAAGGTACTAGCCAGACAATAGTTAAGGGCAAGACAGCGCCTAGGGTAAAGGTAATCATTGAAGAAAAGGCAGCTTGGATTGGCCTGGCCCGCTGGGTATCGCTGATACCTATATCATCACGTGCATGGGCGCCCAAAGCATCCTGCTCCATCATCTGTTGGGCAACCTGTCCAGCCAGTTCAGGTTTAACGCCCCGCGTTTGATAAATTTCTGCCAATTCGTTTTTTTCCAGATCGTAATTTTTTTCCAACGAACGACGCTCTATGTCCAGGTCGGCTTTCTCGGTATCAGATTGGGACTTGACCGAAACGTACTCCCCGGCGGCCATAGACATGGCGCCAGCAACCAGACCGGCTGCTCCGGCCAGCATGATACTTTCCCTGGAACTGCCGGCAGCAGCTACCCCGATAATCAGGCTGGCAGTCGAAACAATGCCATCATTGGCGCCCAGTACGCTGGCTCGCAACCAGCCAGAGCGGTGTGAACGGTGAGATTCCTTGTGGACCATGATGGCTCCGAATAATGTATTGGCTGGACAGGCAGAATAATAACTGGTTTTAAACCTGGCAGCCTACCGGACGTAGGTCTGTTCTAATGCCCCACGACAGTCTGCTAGACCCGGTTAAAGATCTCGCGCCAAACTCGAACCAGCTGCTCATTAAATAGATAAAAATAAATATCGAGCTCGCTAAACTCGATACGACCACAGGTATTTTTCGCAATAAAAGCAGCTTCGTCTACAGGATAGCCATATACACCGCAGGAAATAGCGGGAAAGGCAATGCTACGGCAGTTCTGCTCCATCGCCAGCTTGAGTGAGGAAACGTAGGCTGATGCAAGGGTTTCAGCGGGAGTTGGATCGGAGTCGTATATCGGCCCAACGGCATGTATAACGTACTTTGCCGGTAGTTGATAGGCACGGGTCATTCGGGCCTCCCCGGGAGGACAGCGAATTTCGTCTACGGCAGGGATTCGTTCGCACGCTTCAAGCAGTTCAGACCCCGCCGCCTGGTGAATGGCACCGTCTACGCCACCGCCGCCGTGCAATTGTGGATTGGCGGCGTTACCAATCGCATCTACCTGTGCCCTGGTAATATCTCCCTGCACAATTTCCAGATTACTCATAGGCGTATCCTCCGGGAAATTGAGAACAGGCTACCATTTTCTCAATCGACAGCCCAAGGCTCAAAAGCAGCTATTTAGAAGATGGGTTACCATGGTTGGAGAAACTGTCGGAAAAGCCTATCCTAAAGCCACGAGTGTTTGCGCCTGTTCCGGAGGAGGAGCCATGGGATTTGCCATATCAGAGATGCAACTGTTTTGTGCCGCGTTTGAAGACGGAGCAGCTATCCCCTTAAAGCACACTGCCTATGCAGACAATATTTCTCCTGCATTTAGCTGGAGTAACTTGCCGGAAGGTACCCAATCGCTAGCGCTAATCTGCCATGACCCTGATGCTCCGCTGGTCACCGCTGATGGAAAATATGGCTATGTCCGCTGGGTGCTCTATAACATCCCCGCCGATATTGAGGGACTTTCCGAAGGAACGCCCAATTTCACTGCAGGCATCAACAATGCCGAGACCGAGGCCTACTACGGGCCGCGCCCGCCTGAAGCACACGGTTTGCACCGTTACTTCTTCTGGCTGCTAGCGCTGGATAAACAAACCCGGTTTCCCTCGGGTCTAAGCATGTGGGAACTTTTGGAAAACATTGAGCCCAACCTGGTAGGGATGAATCGTCTCTGTGGCACTTTTCGAAAAGACTGATTTTCGTGTATGTATATAGATAGCTGGTAGTCTTAAAAGACCCAATTCACGGTCAAGCCAAACTCCCGGCCTTCGTAGGATGATCTTTCCTCGCGCCGCGCAAGAAAGCCGTTAGCTCTAGCGCCAAAATATTGATAACGTTCACGATTTTCTACCTTGTTGAGTAAGTTTTCTGCATCAAAGCGCAAGCGAATATTGTCAAATAGCTGTAGCTCGGCAAAAAATTCCAGAGCAATGCCTTCATCATGCGTCTCCTCATAATCAAGGTCGTATTTTTCCGAGGCGGACTCTCCTCGTGCTTCAAAACCGAAAGAGAGGCCTTTCCAGTTAACATCCTGCCTATAGGCCAGATTCCATTCGTATTTGTCAGCGTTATCGATTTCCCGTTTTTCACCGGTAAAAGGATCGGTGGCTTGCGTGTCCTGCAACTCAAGTGTTAGGTCGATAACGCCACCGCGAATATTGAGAGAATCCAGACGCAAGCTGCCGGTAAATTCCAGTTGTGCTCTATAGCCATCGCCGAGACTGCCGGAAGCTGTTCGAATGGCAGTGCCGCTTTCAGTTGCAATCAGCAGCGGAATACGACCCGTATGATCGGAAATGTCCTGGTACATCGCCGAGACTGAAAAAACGCCCCGATCATCGAGTAGTTGGCGCTCAAAGGTCAATTCATATTCCCAGGCTTTCTCAGGCTCCAAATCCGGGTTTCCGGCACGAATAACATCGGATCGATTGTCGTCATCAATAAAGCTGGCGACAAAGTCACCAAAGTCGAGCTGGTCAATGGTTCGCTCTATGCGTCCACGGATTTGCACTTGTTCACTGTGGTCGTAGCTCAGCACCATTCTTGGTTTGGGGTAGACAAAGTCGCGAGTCCGGGTGATGTCATTGCCCTGCTGCGCTATTTCCGAGTATTCCAGATCCAAAGAAGTCTCGATAAGCAGTTGATCTGAGGACTGCCACGAGTAACTGTTGAAAGCTTCGTAGCGTATTTCTTCTATTTCAGACTGTTGGTTAAACAGTAGTACCTCCACAAGAATACCGCCGTTTTCCTCAAATAGCGTCGCGTCCTCTTCTACAGTGTTAATGGCTATTTCCAGGCCTGATTCAAACTGGTGTTTTTCACCCAAATCCCAGTCATAAGAGCTGCGCAGAATTTTTTCTATACTTAGGCTTTCTTCTGCTTGTATGTCTCCAATTAGTGGTTCTCCACCGATGGTAGCGAAGCGGTAGAAAGACCCTTCTTCCTGCTCATCCGAATATGAGTATATAAATCTTGTAGTCAGCGTATTTCCGTTGGTGAAGACATAGGCATAATCACCCCCGATTTCCCAGGAGGTTTCGGGCTCGTCATCGGCGCGAAGACGGCCCCCGTCATAAATACCCTCTCCGTCGACAAAGATGAAGCCGTTTGAAATCTCGTTTGTTAGCCCTTTCTCACGCTCATAGAACGCATTGAGGTTTAGTGCGCTTCTGTTGGCGAAGGTGTAACTGGTGTTGGTAGACAGAGTGTACTGATCGGTTTCACTAACAGACTCCTCGTTTTCAAGCTCGAATAATTCGCCTGTGGCAGTGTAAAAGCTGTCTAAGGAGCGTTCGATACGATCTCT
>Ga0222652_1000186_pt1 | contig 31991 bp, 24 predicted proteins | sample AntAcemetagen371_FD_179803 | JGI IMG/M metagenome (GOLD analysis project Ga0222652, IMG submission 179803) | Saline water microbial communities from Ace Lake, Antarctica - #371 | ecosystem: Environmental > Aquatic > Non-marine Saline and Alkaline > Saline | place: Antarctica: Ace Lake... | reverse complement strand
GTGTTGATTGATCACTTGGCCGAGCCGCATATGGGCACGCCGGTTGAATTTGCCGATGTACTGGATTTGGCGCAATACCCTAACGTCTATATGAAATTATCCGGTCTCAATCATTTTGCGGAAGACGCACCCTATTATGAAAGCGCCCTGTCGTTTACCAGCCGTGTCATTCGCGAGTTTGGTGTTGACAGGATGGTATGGGGTAGCGGATCTCCAAAAATCGTTGATGCGCATATGGCCACTTATTCTGCTTCTGACCGGGCCAAAGTGAAGGGTGGAAACATTCAGCGACTTCTGAACTGGAGTTAAATTTTTAATTCTCGATTGTTTTTCATTAAGCGCATTGTTTCCGCAGCGAAATTTTGGTTCCTGATAGTCGTAGACGCATTTACTCTAGGGTTATCGTCAATCAGCTGAGCTGATCAGGTGTGGCAACCTGACGGACTGCCCCTTCGCCAATGCGCTCGCGAAGCTGGGTGAGGTACAGGCTGCGCGGTGTGACGTGCACACCAACGGACTCCATATGGCCGTTTTCCAGTGTCAGATCCTGAAACCGGGTATTGAAGATTACGGCGTTTACTCCGATATGTCCGAAAGAGTAGTTCTGCGCCGTTGGCGGTTTTTGAATGAGGAAGTCTCCCTCACAGTTCCAGAAAACCGTATTGGCACCTGCCCAGCCAATACTGATCTCCTTCCAAAACCGGGCCGTGAGTGGTGCCTGAACGTTATCGTACAGCGTGCCTGTTGACCAGCGCTCGTGCGGCTCGCTCGATGAGAATGGGCGCGTAGCCCGGCAGTCCAGAAACACATTGCTGCTTCCTGATGGTTGCCCCGTTACGAACGAATGGCGGCCCTCATCGGAGTGGCAGCGTTGTACGAGTGCGAGCTGCCCCCTTAATCCGAAGGTGAACCTACGCGCTCCCCAGACTCTTGAAACCGGTTCGCGCGATAAACAATCCTGAACTGTAATCCATTTAGACCCGCTTTGTGTGCCCACCATACTGTATACAAAGTGCATGGCGGTGGCGTGCCGTACCCAACAGTTTTTAGCGTTGTCGATGGTGATAAAATTACGATACTGATCTTCGTCGGCGTAATATTCTTGAGCAACAAAATCAGGGCGATCCATATTCCCATATTCAGTGGAGCGGACACTGGGATCAAACTCCGCGACACCACGCAGGTTTTCAACACCTACGTTTACTATGCGTTCGCTGTCCTCATACTTCATGATTTCACCGCCACCCCAGCGCTGTTCAATGGCACAAGTGACAGGAGCATCGATTGTTATGGTGTCACCCTGGACATCCACGATTACCCGATCCCAATCGACATTGAACGGGTCCCAGTGGGTTTGCGGAGTGTCGCCGCTCATACCCACAGCATTGATCCAGTCCTCGTTGCCGACACGACGCACAATCACCTTATCTCCTGGCCTGAATTGCTGCGCAGAGGCAACCCTAAAGCTGCGTGTACCCACCGGGACATACTCATCCTGAATGGGTTGTTTTGTGTTTTCCTGCACTATAGCACCGGATTTTCCACCGATCTCGACAAGTGTTTTGCGGCGGGTATCCTCAGCGTTGGCGGTTCTAATGCCGATAAGAATAGTGCCACTGTCTTCCATACCTTCACCACGAAGCACCACACCGCTGGCCTGGATTTTCAGTGGTTTTGATAGCTGGTAGTAACCTGCCTTAAGCAAGAGAGTGCCGCGGAAACCGTCGGGTCCCAGGGGGAGGGATGAAACCCTGTCGATAGCTTCCTGAATATTTCCGAGTACGTCACTCTCGGTTACTCAGTACACGTACCGGCGTCACCGGAGCTGGAACAATATCGCCCGCAGATCACCGAACAGCTCGAAAAACTGATCAAGACTTTCGATATTGAATTCGGCATGATCCATCCCGAATATTTTGTTACCAGCGATGGTGAAATGTACTTTGGTGAAGTGGCCTATCGTCCGCCTGGCTTCAAGGTTTTTGAATTGCTGGAGCGTGTATATCCCGACTTTAATGCCTATCATGCGACTTTTCTGGTGTTTGATCCAAAAACTACGGAAGAGGAAATCAAGGCCTACTTTCCCAAAGAAGTGGAAGACGCCACCGGCTATGCCGGCTGTTTTGGTGTCTATCCTCGCCGTCGCGTAGTCGAGCAGTTGCAGATTCCGGAAGAGACCGAAGATCACCCTTATTTTGAATCCCACGAACTAACCGCCCCGCAGGAACAAATCGTTACCAAACGAACCGCCTTTGGCACCCACTGGGGTTTGGTGTACTTTGTCGGCGATGATGCGCACGAAATGCATGACTTGCTTAAACGGCAGGAAGACCTCGACTACTATTTGTAATAGTGGCCAACCAATCATGGCCGCTTGAGCAGTCTGGAGAGTGTGTGGAAAAGCCTGAGAGTAGCAACGAAAAATTGACACTGCTATTGACGCATCTGGACAGCGCCATTGGCATCCTGAAACAGGCGAATCCTTTTGCCAAGCCGGGCAAATTGCCGCGTGTACTCGATACGGCCCGCCGGGTAATTCGCATGGAAGGTGGTTGTGATGCACTGCAAGCGCGTGCTCGGGAGATTGAAGACGCCGGACTGTTTGTCGGTACCGATTGGGCAGAACCGCAGAACCTGCTGCCGGCGCTGACCGCCAGCACACTGCGCACAGCGAAAGCCGACACTCTGGTGATCGAGATTGTAAGCCAGTTGCGCCTGTTGGCCGTAGCCCAGGGAGATTATCAGCATCCGCTGATTTCGGCCGAACAGGCGCATCACTTCCTTACCCAGGTGCTGGCTGTCAATCTTGCCTTACTGTTCAGTCCGCCAGGTGAAGCCGAGCGCGAGCAGATGGGGCGACTGGCCGAACTGCCACACCATCTGTTGAACCATCTGGCCAACAGCATTGGCTATGAGCACATCATTGATCAATTGGTCGATGAAATCTGGCGTATCCTGCAACAGCGGCCGATCCAGGTAGATCCGGTCAAACGCATGATTACCCAAATTGCCATTTGCCAGGCCAATCCCGAGATTGATCTCGGTACTAGCGGTCAAAGTGCCGACCGTCTGGTCAGCAGTCTGTTTGCGCCAACCCAGACCTGTCGTGAAGATCCCGGTGTTGAGGTATACCAGCAGCGACTGGATTACATGGACGACAGTGCACTGCAAAGTGAAGCCACTGGCATGGCCCGTGCAATGCATGATACTGGTCTGGTATCTCCCTATCATGCAGTGCTGGTGCGTCATCTTTTGGAGAATGCTGAACAGCTTCTCTCTGAAGCTCTGGGCTTGTCATCCACTGGTCGCGATTGTCTGTTGTGCTATCGCTCTCTGGTAAATGAACTCATCCGTGCGGGTGTATTCCCGTCTACTTGCCAGAGCATATACGGCCTGGCCCTTTTACTCGAACGCGGTATTCTCTATCAGTCTTCGGTCGCGCCTGCTATTTGGCGCCAACTCGGTTTGCCGCTGGCACCTGCGGCGCGTGAACGCCTGGAACTGGCCTTTGGCCATGCTGTCAGTGCAGAGACATATCTTCTGGAAGGTGTCATGTGCATGCTTGGCCTGCCGCTAGGCGTGGGCCAGGGCAACAATCCAACCTGCCAGTCGGCACGTGCCCTTTCGATGTGGGCTTACAATGACCCTGACTACTTGCTGCAGATGCTCGCCTGGGCTGCGCACGATGATGCAATTATCATGCACTTTGAAGGTCAGCCGATATCTTCCCGGGAAAGTGTAAGCGGTGTCGCCAGCATGGCCCCAATAGATCTGGACCCGGTGTCACTGCTGGTTGTGCCTCACCTTGACCGCATTTATGCGGAAATGGGCCGGCGCTGTGAAGATCGCGAGGGAGACCCTCATCGGTGGGTTAATCCGGAGTTTCATGGCTGGTGGTCTGGCCGTGGCTTTTCAATCAATGTAGATATTGCCACCGGCGCACTGATTGATCTGGATAACTTTATTCGCCATTTCTATGCCACTTATCACCCTTATTACAATGGCAATCAGCCGCTGATTCATCCACAGCCAGCGGGCATTGCGGTCACTGACAGTGCGGCCCGATTTATTGGCTGGCATGCCATTACCATATTGCGCGTTGCCCTAGATCCGCAGGAGTGCATACGGGTGTATTTCTATAACCCGAATAACGACAGCGGACAAAACTGGGGCGACGGCGTCACTGTGAATACCGCCGGGAATGGTGAACGCTTTGGCGAAGCCTCATTGCCTTTCGAACAGTTCCTGTCGCGCCTGTATATCTATCATTACGATCCGCTGGAACGCGGTGAAATGGCCAATGTCAGCCGCGCTGATCTCGACCAGGTCGTAGGATACATACGCCGCAGCTGGGGCGTTGATCGCTTGCCCGATGAAGAACTACAAGCCGACACCGGCTCAACTGGTTAGGTTTACCTGCCAGCAATATAATCCCAGCCAGGTTTGAGGTTGTTTACAGACGTTCTTTTTCCGGGCTAATCTGTATTAGCGACCAAAGGGGGGGCTTTGATCGCTAAAGGAAGACTGCTTTCTCAGATGCCGGGGGCATAGGGAAAAGACAGCGACTTGTAGTGCTCAAGCGAATGCACCGGCTCTACTACGCCTTCAGGTAGTTCGCGGCCAGAAACTTCCTGAAAGTAGGCAATACTGGCATCTCGCCACCACTGTGCTTCGTTGAGCTGGACTTCCAGCAGGTCGGCTGTCCTTTGAAACCGCTCCTGGTCAATAAATGTCTTCAGACTTTCCCAGGTGGCCTGCATCGCTTCTACTTCTTCAATTCCGCGGTCATAGGAGCTGACAAGCTCTTCCCACAGTGTCTTTCCGGATTTCATCCGGTAATCCCAGGAGAGGTGGTGAAACCAGAGCAGATCCTTGTCGTCTATGCTGTCGAGACTAGAAAAGTGCCGGGCCACGGGTGGAGCATATTGCGCAACAGCATTACTTCCAGAGGCCGTGCGATCGAAACCTATACCCTGGCTATCCGCACGATGGTAGTAAACCGGGTTCCACTCGGGGCGATCCAGATCGCTCACCCAGGGTCCCGGGCCATAGTGGTGGCCGGTGTCCATCAGGTGGGCCAGTCCCAATGGGGTCATATAGTCAACGACTGCTTCGCGAGAGCGCATCATCATGTCAGCTGCTGTTGTCACAAATTCCTGGTTGGTGGAAAAGGTCATTTTTAACCATTCTTCAGCAATGGCACGGGCATCAAACTCCGGATTCCAGGCTAAACGTCCGAAGGCGTACCAATCGGCCTGATTGAATATGGAACCACTCCAGTCACGATCGACACCGATATTGGCAACACCGGCAATACCCGTTTGCTCGTATTCATGCAGGCTTCCGTCAATTACTTTGGCAACGGTTGAACCCTCGCCATTAACATGGGTGTCGGCTTTCAGCACCTCTTCATAGAGCGCTCCCAGGTAGACCAGATGAGTGGAAAAACCGAGATACTCCTGGGTAATCTGAAACTCCATCATCAACGGTGTGTCTGGCATGGCGCCAAACATGGGATGGAAAGGCTCACGGGGCTGGAAGTCGATGGCGCCGTTTTTCACCTGTACCAGCACATTGTCGGCAAATTTTCCATCGAGAGGCTTGAATTGGTCGTAGGCCTGTTTGGCTCGATCTTCAGGATTGTTCTCGGAATAGACAAAGGCACGCCACATGACCGTCCCACCATGAGGGTGGAGTGCCTGAGCGAGCATATTGGCTCCGTCCGCATGGCTGCCGCCATAATCCTGTGGCCCCGGCTGTCCTTCTGAGTTGGCTTTTACCAGAAAACCTCCGAAGTCAGGAATACGGCGATAAATTTCGTCGGCTTTTTGTTGCCACCATTCCCGGACTTCAGGATCCAGCGGGTCGGCGGTATCAAGACCGCCGATCTCAATAGGTGAGCTGAAACGGGCAGAAAGAAATACGCGAATACCGTAAGGTCGAAATATGTCTGCCAGCGCTGCTGCTTTGTCGATGTAGCGGGGTGTCAGTATCTCTGCCTGCGCGTTGACATTGTTCAGGACGGTACCGTTGATTCCGAGAGAGGCATTGGCTCGGGCATAGTCCCGATAGCGGGACTCCTTGATTGCAGGTAGCCGCCACCAGTCCCAAATGGATTGCCCGGCGTAACCGCGCTCGACAGTGCGATCGAGATTGTCCCAGTGATTCAGCAGCCGCAATTTTATTTTGGGCGCACTGGTTATATTTAGTTGATCAAGCCTTTGTCCGGTCTGCACTTGACGTAAAAACTCAAAGGCGCCATAGAGGAGCCCCAGCTCGTTATTGGCGGCAATGACTGTGGCGTCGTGCCCGTCAATGCTAATGTTGCGAACCAGAAAACCCTCTTTGCCAAGGGACGCGAGGGGCAGATCAAGTCTGGCAATGGCAGGCAGTGTCTGCGGAGTCCCAATCAGAATAGTGCCATTGCGTATTTCTGATGTCAGCGGTAGCTGAGATGAAGTCATCGCGGCGATCGCTTGCTTCAATTCATCAATCGCAACCTGGGTGGTTGCTGAAGGGTTGATTGGGGCGATCAGGGCGGTGGCGTGCCGGGCGAGGCTTTCTTGCGCTGGATCCGGCAATGTCTGATAGCGCAGCCATAGATCGTAGCCGTCTTGCGCAGAGGCTGTCCCCAGTGTCAGGCTGTTAAGGAGCACAAATGTCCCGATTAACCGAATCAGTGTTTTCATTTTTATAGTTTCCTCCGAATTATGGCTTTGGGGCCACGGTTAACCGGTGCAAGCATTACACAATTAGGGCGAGTACATAAATAGCTGCATTTATATCAGCAGGCTTTCAGGGCGGGTGAACTAGCGCTGGCTTATCTGGTGTCGAAAATCAGTAGGCGAGCATCCATACCAGCGGCTGTAGAGCCGCGCAAAATAGCTGGGGTCTGGATAACCTATGCTGGCGGCTATGCTGGCTACAGGTTCGTTGGTATCACGCAACAGTCGCCTGCCCTGTTCCAGGCGGATTTCGTTGATAAATTGCTTGGGTGACCGATTCAGATATTTCCTGAAGCGTCGCTCTAAAGTGCTCACAGAAACAAAGGACTCTCGTGCCAGTTCAGAAATCTCAATGTCATTGGCGTAATTCGAGCGAATGTAGTCGAGAGATGCTTCCAGTTGCTGTACGGCAGCCAGCGGGATGCTGACTTTGTCACGTCTACGTGACAAACCGTAAGTGCCAATTACCTTGCCCTCGGTAGATTTTAGGGGGTATTTGCTGGTTTCAAACCAGGCGATTTCTCCAGAACGCTGTATGTTCAGCTCCAGCCTTTCGCGGACTGGCACGCCAGATAATACCTTTTGATCATCCTCGATAAATTTACGCGCCATTTCGGGGGGTAAAAAATCGTAATCATTCTTGCCAATCAACTGTTTCAGGCTAATCGCACCGTATTGGTAGATGAAAAACCTGTTGGCAAACATGATTCGACTGTCGATGTCCTTAACCCATACCAGCGTTCGTTCAAGAACATCGAAGGCGCCGAGAATTTGACTGAAATCAGTCTGGCTGAAAAAGTGTTTATCTGTTTGTTGTGAGGCTAAATCAGCAGTCACTCTGTCCCTCCTGCCCTGAAATAATTGCCGATTTTGTCCGGATGATACCAGATTTTCTGCTAGTGCCCCTGATCGAGGAAGACTACACTCGGTTCGTTCCATGAGAACATAAATCGCATCAAAGAAAATGCGGTAGCTATCCAGTCGCGGCAACAATAAAAAGCGCGATAGCAATAATAAAAAGTGCAACAGGGTAAATGGTCATTCTTGGGCTCTCACAGATTCCTTTCAGGGGGTGAGGTCAACTTTGCAAAAAATCACATACGCCGAAATTTTTTGGAGAAGTGGTCATGTACCGAAGAGATTTACTTAAATTCTCTAGTTTGCTTTTAGGGGGTGCTGTAAGCAGTTCCGTTTCCAGGGCATTGGTGGCCGCGGCCCCCATTCATTCAGGTCTTGTCCGGACCATCTTTAATCAGGATCAGCAAGCCAGTGTTGCCCTGCTATCAGAAATGATTATTCCCACGACGGATACGCCAGGTGCCGTCGAGGCAGGAGTGCCGGATTTTATCGCCACGATCGTTAGCGAATGGTACAACATCACTGAACGCCAACTGTTTTTCCGCGGCCTTGATGCCCTGGATGATTACTGCCTTTCCGTGGATGGCAAATCTTTTCGAGAGACAAGTGACGTAACCCGTCTGGAAGCATTGCGCAGGCAGGAGCAGGACGCTATCGAATTTCATGTGCAGCAAGCCAGCGTGGACGCTCGACCAAGTGACGAGAATCCCCCTTTCTTTGACCAAATCAAAGAACTGGTCGTGGTGGGCTACTACGCATCGGAGGTGGGCGCCAGGGAAGAGTTGAGCTATTTGCCTATGCCCGGTCATTACGATGGCGACTACGATTTCAGCAAAGTCGGACGTCAATGGACTTCCTGAGTACATGCACAGTCAACACGGATAACTATAACTATGAGCACGATTCAATTTGATGCCATCGTCGTCGGCTCCGGGGTGAGCGGTGGCTGGGCGGCCAAAGAGCTGACCGAGAAAGGTCTCAAGGTACTGATGCTGGACCGCGGCCGTATGGTCGAACACGGGACTGATTACACGGGCGAGCATATGCCACCCTGGAAAACCCCTTTCCACGGTAAGCCCCTGAGGGAGCTCTATGCGGAAGAGTATCCGGTACAAAGTACCCAGTACGCTTTTAGCGAGACAACCCGACATTTTTATAACAACGATAAGAACAATCCATATATCGACCAGGGCAAGGACTTTGTCTGGTACAGGGCCGGTGTCGTGGGTGGTAAATCATTGCTGTGGGGGCGTCAGGTTTATCGTTGGAGTGATCTGGATTTTGAGGCCAACAAGAAAGACGGGCATGGTGTTGACTGGCCTATTCGTTATAAGGATATCGCCCCCTGGTACAGCCATGTAGAAAAATTCATAGGCGTCAGTGGCCAGGCTGAGAACCTGCCCCATTTACCGGATGGCGAATTCCTGCCGCCCATGGAAATGAATGTCATGGAGAAGGCATTCAAGGCCCGGCTGGAGCAAAACTATGACGATCGAATATTGACGATGGGGCGAGCGGCGGTGCTGACACAACCGCACAATGGCCGTGCCGCCTGCCACTATTGTGGACCTTGCCAGCGTGGCTGTTCTGCGGGTGCCTATTTTTCCACGCAAAGTTCAACACTTCCGGCAGCGCGCGCTACCGGCAACCTGACCCTTAAGTCAGATGCTGTGGTAGAAGGTATCGACTACGATCCTGAGACTAGACGTGCCTCTGGCGTGCGAGTCATTGACGCCAACACCATGGAGCATACAACTTACACCGGCAAGCTGGTGTTTCTCTGTGCTTCTACCGTGGGTAGTACCCAGATCCTGCTCAATTCACGCTCTGAACAATTTCCAACAGGACTTGCCAACCGCAGTGGTGCATTGGGCCACTATTTGATGGATCACACCTATCGTACCGGCGCTGCGGGGATTTTCCCTGGTGAGTTTAATGACAAGGTGGTTTATGGCAGTCGGCCTAGCGGCGTCTACATTCCACGGTTTCGCAATGTCAGCGATGAAGACGACGCAGACTTCTTGCGAGGCTATAACTATCAGGGCAGAGCGTCTCGTGTGGGCGGGATGGGTCACGCGTTAAACACACCGGGCTTTGGCGCTGATTATAAACATGGTCTGCGCAGACCTGGCCCCTGGAGAATACGTTTGTCCGGCTTTGGCGAATGCCTGCCCTACAAGGATAACCGGATGGAATTGATTGAAAGCAAAAAAGACCGCTACGGTATTCCCCAGATTAAGTTCCATTTCGCCTGGCATGAAAATGAAATGAAAATTCGCCGGGATATTATGAAACAGGGTGAAGAAATGCTAAGGCGTGCCGGTGCGGTCAATGTGGAAGGCTTCGACGAGAACGCCACGGGGGGGATGTGTATCCACGAAATGGGCACCGCGCGCATGGGCAATGACCCCATGACCTCAGTGCTCAATAGCTGGAATCAGGCCCACGATGTTCCTAACCTCTTCGTCACTGATGGCGCCTCCATGACCTCCGCCTCTTGCGTTAACCCTTCACTCACGTTTATGGCATTAACTGCCCGGGCAGTTGACAATGCGGTTAAGCAGCTTAAGGCCGGGCAAATCTAGGGCGAAAGCTTTAAGGAGCCAAAAGGAACAATGCAGGAGATTTGATACAAGATGGGCGTTTTTCTGGGAATTGATGTGGGCACGCAAAGTGTCAAGGCTTTATGCTTTGATACTGAATCGCGCTCCGTGGTGGCGCAATCGTCCTCAGCCCTTGAATTGATTAGTAAAGAAGACGGAACCCGGGAGCAGTTAGCCCAATGGTGGGTGACTGCATTGCGGTCCTGTCTGGAGGCCATAGATGCAGACATCCGAAAATCGATCAGGGCCATTGGAGTGTCAGGCCAGCAGCATGGTTTTGTTCCTCTGGCAGACGATGGCTCGGTTCTCGCGCCAGTCAAGCTGTGGTGTGACACGGCGACATTATCAGAGTGCGATCTAATAACCACAGCGTTTGGGGGTGTCGAAAACTGCATCCGTGAAACGGGTAATCCAGTCTTGCCGGGTTATACCGCGCCAAAAATTCTCTGGCTCAAGCAGCATCGCCCGGATCTCTATGCACGGCTGGAGACTGTTCTTCTTCCCCACGATTACATCAACTTTTATCTGACCGGGGAGAAGGTTATGGAATGTGGCGATGCTTCCGGTACGGGGTTGATGGATGTTCGCAACCGGAGCTGGCACAAAGCCATGTTGACAGCGGTGGACGCAGATCGGGATCTTTCCGAATGTATGCCTTCCCTGGTATCGCCAGAAAATTTTATTGGAACAGTGCGTGTGGAAATCGCCAGCGAACTGGGTATTCCTGCAGGAACGCCAGTCAGTGCTGGTGGCGGTGACAATATGATGGCGGCCATCGGTACCGGAAACATTGCACCGGGTCGTCTCACAGTCAGCCTGGGCACGTCGGGCACTATGTTTGCTTACAGTGAGAAACCAGTCATCGACCCAAGTGGTTCTCTGGCAGCATTTTGCGATTCTACCGGTAGCTGGTTACCACTCCTGTGCACGATGAATTGTACGGTCGCGACAGAATTAACCCGGAAGATGCTGGGGATGTCACTGGCTGAACTGGATGAGGAAATCCGCGGTGTTCCTCCTGGTGCAGGCGGGGTGATTACCTTGCCTTTTTTCCAGGGGGAACGAACACCCAATTTGCCCCGGGGACAGGGGTGCCTGTTTGGCCTGAATCAAACGAATTATACCGCTGGCAATCTTTTGCGTTCGGCCATGGAGTCTGCCGTCTTTGGGCTTCGCGCTGGTCTGGATATTTTCCGGGAGCAGGGCTGTAATATCAGCTCGATTCGCCTTACTGGTGGCGGTGCCAGTAGCCGGATTTGGCGGCAAATAGTAGCCGACATTTTTGATTTGCCTGTCTCTATACAAAAGAATGACGAAGGCGCTGCGCTCGGTGCAGCCCTGCAAGCGGCCTGGGTGTATGAAAACAGCAAGGCCAGACCGATAAAGCTAATGGATCTGGTCGATTCTGTTCTCGAGCTGGACGAATCAAAGTGTTGTGAGCCGTCCAGTCAGTCTGTATCCGTTTATACAGAGTACTACCAGCGTTATCAGTCCTGCCTCGCCGCAGTGACACCGCTTTATCAATAAAATAGCCAGTTTGAACAACTGCGAATTTACAGGTTACAGGAGCAATTAAATGTCAAAACTTCGAATGGGTATGGTCGGTGGTGGCGAAGGCGCCTTTATCGGGGAGGTGCATCGCATTGCGGCGGCCATTGACAGGGAAATAGAGCTTGTATGTGGGGCATTCAGTAGTGATTCTGAGCGATCGAAGCGTTCAGGCTCGGCTATGCACCTGCCGCAAGAGAGAGTTTACAGCGACTATCAGGAAATGATGGATGCCGAGGCAAGCTTGCCTGAAAACGAGCGTATGCAGCTTGTTGCCATTGTTACTCCAAATCACTTGCATTTCCCCGTTGCCGAAGCTGCACTTAATGCCGGCTTCCACGTAATGTCGGACAAACCCGCCACGCTAAGCCTGAAAGAGGCCCTGTCGTTAAGAGACATCCTGAGTGAGACTGGCTTGTTGTACGGTCTGACGCACACCTACACTGGTTATCCTCTGGTGAAGGAGGCCCGGGCCCGAGTGGCTGAAGGCGCGCTGGGCAAGATACGCAAAGTGGTGGTGGAATATCCTCAGGGTTGGCTGGCAGAACCACCGGCTGACGATATATGGCGAATGGATCCGGCAAAAGCTGGCTGCAGTAGCTGCATGGGAGATATCGGTGTACATGCATTCAACCTGGCGGAATTTGTTACCAATCTAAAAGTTACTGAAATTTGCGCCGATTTAACCTCTTTTGTCGAAGGCCGGGTGCTGGATGACGATGGTTCTGTACTTTTGCGGTTTAACAATGGCGCAAAGGGCGTCTTGATGGCTAGCCAGGTCAGTGTAGGTGAAGAGAATGCTCTGAAAATACGTGTGTATGGCGAGAAAGCAGGATTGGAATGGAGCCAGCAGGAACCCAATACCCTCTGGATGAAATGGAACGATAAACCCACTGAAATGTTGCGAACAGGCTATGGTTATCTGGGTGCGATGGCGACCGCCAACACTCGTACACCCCACGGCCATCCTGAAGGATATCTCGAAGCCTTTGCCAATCTGTACACGGCATTTGCGGAGCAGATTCGCGCGAAGCAAGAGGGAAGAGCACCAGGACAACGAGCTGAAGATCTGCCCGGCATCGACGCAGCTGTTCGCGGCATGACCTTCATTGAGCTGGCAGTGGCTGCCGGCGCCAGTGATGTCAAGTGGCATCCTTTTCCAGTCAATTAATACCAGGAGTAGACTCATGTCAAAGATGAAAGGCCCCGCTATTTTCCTTGCCCAGTTCGCTGGACCGGAAGCCCCGTTTGATACCCTGCATAACATTACCGAGTGGGCAGGAAACCTCGGATACAAAGGAGTGCAGGTGCCGACCTGGGAACCAGGACTGATTGACCTCAAGCGTGCCTCTGAGAGTGTTGAGTACTGTGATGAACTAAAGGCTATTTGCGCCGCCAATGGTGTAGAAATCACTGAATTATCTACTCATCTTCAGGGGCAATTGGTTGCTGTGCACCCAGCCTACGATGAGCTGTTTGATAGTTTCGCTCCGCCTGAATTACACAGAAAGCCCGAAGAGCGTCAAAAGTGGGCGGTTGAGCAGCTGATGATGTCGGCGAAAGCCAGTAAAAATCTGGGCCTGACCGCCCATGTGACCTTTCCTGGCGCACTGCTTTGGCATACTGTTTATCCTTGGCCACAGCGACCTGCCGGACTGGTAGAAGCAGGGTTTGAAGAATTGGCCAAACGCTGGCTGCCTATCCTTGATGCCTTTGATGAGGCTGGAGTGGATGTTTGCTATGAGATTCATCCAGGTGAAGATTTGCACGATGGGGTGACCTTTGAGCGCTTCCTGGAAGCGACCGGCAATCATCCGCGCTGCAACATTCTATACGACCCAAGCCACTTAATTCTGCAGCAGCTGGATTATGTCCAGTTCATCGACATCTACCATGACCGGATCAAGATGTTCCATGTGAAAGATGCTGAATTCAATCCGACTGGTCGCAGTGGTATCTATGGGGGTTACCAGGGCTGGAAAGATCGCCCCGGTCGTTTTCGTTCCCTGGGGGATGGTCAAATCGATTTCAAAGCTATTTTCAGCCAGCTTGCCAAGTATGACTTTGACGGATGGGCTGTACTGGAGTGGGAATGCTGCCTGAAGCACCCCGAAGATGGGGCGCGGGAAGGTGTGGACTTTATCAATCAGCACATTATTCGCACGACTGAAAAAGCGTTTGATGACTTTGCTGGTGATAGTTCGGATGACGCCACAAATCGTCGAATTCTGGGGCTTAACTAACAAATACTAAAAAGATCTCTCCGGAGCGAGAGGGGATGAGGGAAACCATGAATTCACTGACGAATAACCTTAAAGTAGTCTTTGCATTCAGCTGGCGACTGATTTTGGGCAAGGCATTGTTGCTGCTGAGCTTCAGTGCTTTTGCCAACCATCATGAGGCTGTCGACTGTCCTTTGCGGGATGTGGCTTATTCAGTCGATCTGCCGTTTATAGAGATCATGCTGAAGCCAGAAGCCCTAGCAGTCGTTAACAAGCATGCGAATGGCATGGTGGATAATCTGCCGGAAAGCAGGAAACGAACTGAAACACCATCCTTTGGCAGTATTACCACGCTCGAGCGTGTTGCTGAAGGAGAAAATATTGCTCCAGATGTGCTGCAAAGAATTGATGTGGAGCTGTCTCAACTCGAGATCACGGACGCTGATCGTCAAGCCCGCTGTGCCCGTTACAGCAATGCCGAGCCGGAGTTCGAGTTTGGCGACAATGACAGGAATTTGTTGGTATTTCACAAAATCAATGGCTACGACCATGGCCCCTCGGTCACTGCTGCGACCAGAGCGATGCAGTCCCTGGGCGAACAGTTGGGCTGGGGTGTTTACGTCACCGACCAGCCCGGGGTCTTCAATCCGGAAACCCTTTCGCAGTTTGATGTGGTTGTTTGGAATAACAACAGTGGCGACGTATTGACACTTTCCCAGCGTGAAGCTTTTGAAAATTACATCAATAGCGGTGGCGCCTATCTGGGCATCCATGGTGCCGGGGGCGATTACCTTTACTTGTGGGATTGGTACGCTGACAGGATGCTTGGCGCCAGATTTATTGGTCACCCGGGTGGTGAATACCACTTTCAGGATGCACAAGTGCAAGTGGAAGATCACGCGGGAGATGTTGCCGCGACTCTGGCGCCTGGCTGGACGATGAAAGAAGAGTGGTATTCCTTTGACCGCAATCCGCGAGATGACGGTGCCGATGTCATAGCGACACTGGATGAATCTACTTACGTTCCTGGAAATAATCGCGACCTAAGTCTGAGCATGGGAGAGGATCACCCGATTGTCTGGACCCAATGCGTAGGCAATGGCAGATCCATGTACACGGCAATTGGGCACCGGCCGGAGGTGTACAACATTCCTGAAAATCTTATCTTGCTTCGTGACGGCCTCAATTGGCTTGCGAACCAAAGAACGACGGAATGTGCCTCCGAGTAGCTATCGGGCAGATGCTCTTTAATCAGCAAGATGCATTGTGAATAAAACCACGGGGCTAATCGGCGTTGGTGTGAACGCCTGGGTATGGACATCACCTTTTGATCGTCAGGCAATTTCGCTCATGGCTAAAGCCTCTGGTATGGGCTTTGATGCCTTTACCATCCCAGTGGAAGACCCGGACCTGATTGATGTTGAGGCGATAAGCTCTGCCCTGGAAAAAAACCCACTGCGTTTATACATTTCCGGTGCCTACGGACCCACCAGGGATCTTACCCATGAAGACCCCAGGTATCGACAGGAAAGCCTGGATTACATTCTGCGCTTGCTAAAAATATGTGAGCAACTTGGGGTCACTACATTAGTGGGGCCCGCGTATTCAGCGACCGGCAAGCGACGAAAGATTTCCCAGGCACAAAGAAAACAGGAATGGGCGCTTGCTGTTGAGGGGTTGACTACTGCAGGCAGGATGGCCGGAGACTATGGAGTGACTATGGCGATAGAGCCTCTAAACCGCTTTGAGACGGACCTGGTCAATACCGCACAACAAGTAAAACAGCTGATTCGGGACATTGATCTTCCATCGGTAAAGATTCATTTGGATACCTTCCATATGCATATCGAGGAGAAAAGTCTGCATGAGGCCATTGTCCTTGCGGGCGATGATTTGGTGTATCTGGATGCCAGTGAAAGCGATCGGGGAACACCCGGCACAGGGCAGGTTCATTGGCCAGAGTTGTTCCATGCGCTTGATGTTATTGGCTATAGCGGCGACTGCATTATTGAGTCCTTCACGCCAGACTGCGAGGCAATTGCCAGTGCCGCTGCTATTTGGCGTCCCCTGGCACCGGAACAGGATTCATTGGCAAGGGAAGGACGTGCTTTTCTGTGCCATTTTATTGACGGAGTTTCAGGGCAAACGCAAAGAACAAGAATTTCTATCTGACAGAGTTTCCATCAGCGGAGGGGGTAGTGTTGATGTTCAAATTCTTCAGGTTCTACTGGTAACGATATTCAGCAGGGCTGAATAAAAATATTAATAAGGGGTGAAAAATGACTGACCAGAAAATAGACCGCAAACGACTCTATTATGTCGGCAACCTGTCGATCTTTATGATTGGACTTGGTTTTGCTGTGCGCGCCAATATTGCGCCAAACCTGCAACATGAAATCTACGACAAAATTGATTTAGCCAATTCTGCAGCCATGGTGGGCGAGGCATTGGGGGCGACATTTGCCGGGTTTGCGCTGACCCTGTTATTTGGCAGTGCCCTGGTAGATCTTATCGGAATGAAACGCATGCTGCTTTTGTCGGCGCTGGGCTATGTGGCGGGAGCCCTGGGCTTGCTGGTCGCGGCGTTTATGCCCGCCAGCGAGTATATACAGATGATTGTCTTTATGAGTTTGATGCTTACCGGCTTTGGTTGGGGGGCGGTAGAGGCCGCTTCCAACCCCATGGTTGCCTCCCTGTATCCGGAAGAGAAGACTCACAGGCTGAATATTCTTCATGCCTGGTGGCCCGGCGGTATCGTTGTGGGAGGGCTGTTGGGCGTTGCTATATCAAGGCTTGGGTGGCCCTGGGAGCTAAATATGCTGGTGCTCATGCTGCCTGCGGTAGCACTTGCCTGGATGGTATTTAGCTCAACATTTCCGGTTACCGAACGTGTGGCCACAGGTGTTAGTTATGGGGACATGTTTAAAGAACTGGTAAAACGCCCAATGTTCTGGGTGTTTTGGCTTTGTATGTACTTTACTGCGGCATCCGAGCTGGCGCCCGGACAGTGGGTAAATATTTCCTTGTCCAATATTGTGGGTATGGAGGGTATTCTGCTATTGGTTTACGTCAGTGGATTAATGTTTGTGATGCGACATTTTGCCGGGCCGATTGTCGAAAGAATTTCATCCATTGGCTTGATGTTTGTTTCCTGCCTTGCCGCAGGGATTGGCCTTTACCTGCTCAGTGTGGCAAATACGCCATTTCTGGCATTTGCTGCGGCGACTGTTTGGGGCATCGGCGTTTGTTATATGTGGCCGACCATGCTGGCAATTACCTCGGAGAGATTCCCTCGCGGTGGAGCAATGGCACTTGGCTTGATGGGGTTTGCCGGGGGTATGGCAATCCAGTTTGTTTTGCCACAGATGGGCGCCATCTTTGATGCCGCCAGGGCAGAAGCGGCAGGCGGAGCAGATCAGTTGTCCACACTCTCTCCGGAAGCCATGCAAGAAGTTATTCGCTATGCGTCAGTGGAGTCTTTCCAGTCGGTTGCCATTGTGCCACTGTTGCTTTTACCGGTCTTTGCAATTATCTGGCTATTTGACCGTAAAAAGTCAGGCCAGCCTGGAGTAATAGGTGAGCCCGGTGCAGTCATCGGTTCAAACGAGAGTTGATCTAAAAAGCCTGTTTCCATGTGAGGAAACAGGCTTTTCTGTTCTCAGGTCACTTGATCAGTAGGCCTCAACAATGGCAGAATAAATTCCTGCACGCAGCTTGTCGTAATCATCCAGGCCGGGGTTGGGTGATCGTAGCTGACTCATGTATACGACGACCAGGTTTTCAACTGGGTCAACCCAATAGGTGGAATGGTAGGCGCCTCCCCAGCGGTATTCGCCGACAGAGCCCAGGGCGCCTCTTGCGCCCAGATCCTTAAGCACACCAAAGCCCAGGCCGAAGCCACTGCCTTCCTGAAAAGGGATGCCGCGTAGATGGTCGGCTGTCATCAGTTCAATGGCTTTCGGGCTGAGAATTCTTTCACCATTTAATTGCCCGCCATTCAGTGTCATTTGAAGGAACTTTGCGTAATCGCTGGCGGTAGAGAGGAGTCCAGCACCGCCCGAGAAATTCGTTCGGGGGCCGGCCAAATAGTCGCCCTGACCCTGCATGTTGCCTTCCTCAGGTGCCGGCTCAAGACCGCCGTTCTGGTTGCCCACGCCTAAATACACCCTGGTCAGGCGACTGGATTTTTCCGGGGGTAAATAGAAGTGAGTGTCGTCCATGCCCAGCGGTGTGAAAATGTCTTCTTCCAGGAATTGATCCAGTGGCTTGCCACTCGCCACTTCGATAACAGCACCGAGGATGTCGATATTATAGCCATAGATCCATTGCTCTCCCGGCTGTGCATGCAAAGGAAGACTGGCCATCTTTTCCACGGTTTCCCGTATTGGTTCGGCCCGACTGGCCAAATACCAGCCAGCGAATCCGGCGTCTACCCATGCCTGGGTGACCGGGCTATCCGATGGGTTAGTAAATCCACCGTAACCAATCCCGGAGGTGTGGGTCAAAAGATCCCTCAGGGTGATCTGTCGATCCAGAGTTTCAAGGTTCAGGTCTCCTTGCTCGTTAGGCACGCCAACACGGGCATCAGCCCATTCAGGCAAGTGTTTGCTCAGCGGATCGGAAATCAGCAAATCGCCCCGTTCGTGCAGGATCATGATTCCCGCGCTGACGATGGCTTTTGTCTGGGAAGCAATCCGGAAAATTGAATTCCTTTCCATAGGAATACCCGCCTCCTTGTCCTGCATACCCTTGGCCGAGTAGTAAGCAATCCTGCCATCCCGCAGAACCAGAGTAACACTGCCAGCTATATGTTCCTGATCGATATAGCTTTGCAGATTGGTATCGAGATTTGCCAGTCGTTGACTATCCAGTCCCAGACGATCAGGTCGTGATTGCCTAAATTCCTGAGCCTGGATGCTGACAGTAGTAAAAACTGAAAGTACCAGAAATACGGCGTAACGCCTTAAGTTATGGAGTGTCATTTTTTCCTCGGCGAGTTTTTTATTTTCTATGCTTGATGCCCGCACGGCTTTTAAGTCAGCATGCCCTGCATACAAACTGAAAACAATATCAGAAACGGTGAAATAAGATACCCTTGGGACTTTCCCACAAGGAATACTGACCCTTTCGCAGTTTTTTTTACAACCCTTACTGCAACAATGTATCTTTATACAAACAAAACACAGCTATATGAGGAACTGGTTTTTTGTCTATTTCCGGGCAGGTAGAGCGGACGCAACTTGTAGGCATGATTGCTGATTATCTCGTCAGTAGCGGTCAGTGGTTGGCTACCGCTGAATCTTGCACCGGTGGAGGTATAGGCGGGGCGTTGACAGCGTTACCCGGTTCCTCAAATTGGTATCAGGGCGGTGTTATCTCTTATAGTAATTTCCTTAAGCAAACGCTGATTGGGGTCACTGACGAATCACTGGCAACCCATGGTGCGGTCAGTGAATCTGTAGCGAGGGAAATGGCCAAGGGCGTCGCCAAAGTTGCCAAATCGGATTTTGCCATAGCCACAACAGGTATCGCCGGGCCAGACGGAGGCAGCCAGGAAAAGCCGGTCGGCACCGTTTGTTTCGGCTTTTTCCTTAAAGGTGAATTGGTCGCCGAAACCCGGATTTTTCCGGGAGACCGGGAACAGGTACGCGAAGCAACAATCGATTATGTGCTGGAGAGATTGTTGACGCTGATAACTTTGAAAAAAAGTGGTTGACTCCAGTGCTGAGTATTTATACAGTAGTTCACAATCAAATTACTGTATGGCTAATACCCAGGCAAATACCGAATCAGAGGAATGACTATGGAACCCAACAAACAAAAAGCTCTTGATGCAGCTCTCAGCCAGATTGAACGCCAGTTTGGCAAGGGCACTGTTATGCGTATGGGTGATAACGAACGCTTGGCAATTCCCTCAATTTCAACGGGTTCCCTGGGGCTGGATATTGCGCTTGGAATTGGCGGGTTACCCAAGGGACGTATTGTTGAGATCTATGGGCCCGAAAGCTCAGGCAAAACCACCTTAACCCTGACGACTATTGCCCAGGCGCAAAAGCAGGGGGCGACCTGTGCCTTTGTCGATGCTGAACACGCGCTGGATCCGATATATGCAGAAAAGCTGGGTGTTAACGTCGATGAACTGATTGTTTCTCAGCCAGATACCGGGGAACAGGCGCTTGAAGTCTGCGACATGCTGATTCGTTCCGGCGCCATTGATGTATTGGTTGTTGACTCCGTGGCGGCACTTGTGCCCAAAGCCGAGATCGAAGGTGAAATGGGTGACTCACATATGGGCCTGCAGGCGCGATTGATGTCGCAGGCACTACGTAAAATTACTGGTTCCATAAAGCAAGCGAACTGTCTGTGTATCTTTATTAACCAGATGCGTATGAAGATAGGTGTGATGTTTGGTAACCCGGAAACGACTACCGGCGGCAATGCGCTTAAATTTTATTCGTCAGTACGACTGGATATACGTCGTATAGGAGCCGTCAAGGAAGGCGATGAGATTGTCGGCAACGAAACGCGGGTGAAGGTGGTCAAGAACAAGGTGGCACCGCCATTTAAACAGGCTGAATTCAACATTATGTATGGGTCGGGAATCAATCAGCTTGCCGAAATTATTGATCTCGGGGTGAAATACGGATTTATTGATAAATCTGGTGCATGGTATGCATACGAAGGGAACAAGATTGGTCAGGGTAAAAGTAATGCGTCTGAATTTCTCAAGGAAAACCCTGAAATCTCTGAAAAACTTAAGACCCTGATCAAGCAGGCAGCTATGGGTCCGGTCGAGGTTAAAAAGCAACAAGAACCACAGGAAGATGTAGAGCTTTAGTATTTTCTTCTGAAGGTGCTCTGGAAACAAGGCGACCTTTATTGGTCGCCTTTTTTTATTTATGCGGTTTTATGTCGCGAGAGTATTTAGTCTACTCAATATCCTTATGCCGCAGACCGACCACCTCCTGTGCAGCGAAGTCATGTAGTGTTCTCTGTTGTCCTGAGTCCTGAAGCCATTAAAAATTCTCAAGATGATTTATGCACCAAATCAAAAGTATAGGTGCCAAAAAATCGTTTTTTCTGTTTCTGTAAAGATTGAGTTGAATCAGGCCTTGTCCAAAATACCCGTCAGGGTATAGTCCGGACGCACAAGTTAAATACTAACGAATATGCTTTTTTGAGAGTGAGATGAGTCGAGTTTTTCTGGTTGTTCTATTGCTACTTACGTCGGAACAGATCATTGCCCAGGCAATATATGATCGAGATGCCCGATTTCATCCTGTGTTGGCTCCAAAGCATAGGGGCATGGTTGTCTCCCAGGATGAGCTTGCCTCTCAAGTAGGTGCTGACATATTAGCGGCAGGAGGTAACGCTGTAGATGCGGCTGTTGCAACGGGTTTTGCCCTGGCGGTGACCTTTCCTCAGGCGGGAAATCTGGGTGGTGGGGGCTTTATGCTGGTTTATCTGGCTGAGGAAGACAAAGCGCTGGCACTGGACTATCGAGAGATGGCTCCCCAGTCTTTCCATGCAGATATGTTTATTCGTCCTGATGGCTCTGTCGATACAAGAAGTAAGCGCTTTGGTGTGAATTCCGCCGGTGTGCCTGGCACTGTCGCGGGATTGCTCCTGGCACAGGAACAGTGGGGCCGTTTAAGCCGGGAGCAAATATTGGCACCTGCGATACAACTGGCGGATTCAGGGTTTAGGGTTTCAGACTCTTTGGCCTATTCTCTTAAACGAGCTGCAGGTCGCTTCCAGACAGATCAGACCAGAGCCTATTTCCTTGGAGAAGATTTCGCCGGGCGGGATCCGGGTGAATTATGGGTTCAAGCAGATCTTGCCAACACGCTTAAGACAATCTCTGATCGAGGAGTGGAAGGGTTTTACTCTGGCAAAACCGCCGAACTCGTTGTTGATCAGATTAAACGGCTTGGCGGAACCATGACGCTTGCAGATCTCGCCGGATATGAGGCGATTGTCCGGGAGCCTGTCCGGGGTAACTATCGTGGCTATGGGATAGCCTCCATGCCGCCCCCATCGTCTGGCGGTGTTCATCTGGTCCAGATGCTAAATATTCTGGAAAACACAGACTTGCAGACACTTGAACATAATTCATCCAGTTATTTGCATCTATTGGTCGAAGCAATGAAACCGGCCTATGCCGATCGCAGTCGGCACTTGGGTGATCCGAGTTTTGTACAGGTGCCTGTGAACAGGTTGATCTCAAAAGATTATGCAGCAGAAGTTTGGGCCCGAATAGATCCTCGCCAGACGAGGCCGTCTGAGGATATTTCTCCATTTAGTTCTGTGTTGGAAGAAAGCTCAGATACCACGCACTTCAGTGTGTGGGACACTGAAGGCAATGTTGTCAGTAATACCTATACGCTCAATTTTTCTTACGGCAATGGTATTGCAGTAGCGGGTGCCGGGTTTTTGTTAAATAACGAGATGGACGATTTTAGTGCCAGGCCAGGAGATGCAAACGCTTATGAGCTTATAGGAAGCGAGGCAAATTCCATTGAACCAGGGAAACGCCCTTTGTCCAGTATGACACCAACCATTGTATTTAAAGATGGCAAGCCTTTTATGGCCACAGGGAGTCCTGGCGGCAGTCGGATTATTACTACAGTTTTGCAAAGCGTCCTTAATGTGGTTGATCACTCGATGAATGCGGCTGAGGCAGTTTCAGTTCCGCGGATTCATCATCAGTGGCAGCCCGACCAAATCTATTGGGAGTCAGGAATTTCTGTGGATACCCGCCATGCGATGGAGAATTTGGGTCACCATTTCGATGGCAGACCGCGAACCTTTGCTAAACTTGAGGTGATTCTCAAAACAGAGTCGGGGCTCCAGGGGGCGTCTGATCCTCGATGGCCAAAAAGTGGCGCAGTCGTCGAACCAGAACCTGCGCCTTAACGCATTGCGCAAGCCCGGTGAGTCAATGACGAGCTAGATTTTTTTTGCCTGCTCAGCAGCGTTTCCGATATAGCTTGCCGGAGTAAGTTGCTTCAATTGTCGCTTGGTCTCTTCTGGAATCTCCAGTGAATCAATAAATGCCTTGAAAACTTCGGCGTTGACACTTTGTCCGCGTGTCAGGGCTTTTAGTTTTTCATAGGGTTCTTCAATTCCGTAGCGGCGCATTACGGTCTGGATGGGTTCGGCCAAAACTTCCCAACTGTTCTCCAGATCTTGAGCAAGGCGCTGTTCGTTCAATTGGAGTTTGCTGAGGCCTTTTAGACTGGAGTGATAGGCAATCATGCTGTAACCAAAACCTACGCCCATATTGCGTAATACAGTGGAGTCAGTCAGGTCGCGCTGCCAGCGGGACAAAGGTAGTTTGGCTGAAAGATGGTTAAATATCGCGTTGGCAAGTCCCAAGTTGCCTTCCGAGTTTTCAAAGTCGATTGGGTTTACCTTGTGCGGCATGGTTGAAGAGCCAACCTCACCAGCGATGGTTCTCTGCTTGAAATAGCCCAGGGAAATATAACCCCAGATATCGCGATCCAAGTCCATCAAAATAGTATTAAAACGTGCAATGGCATCAAATAATTCGGCGATGTAGTCGTGCGGTTCTATTTGGGTGGTGTACGGATTCCAGGAAAGTCCCAGGGATTCCGTAAATTGCGCTGCATGAGCTGCCCAGTCAACTTCGGGGTAGGCGGATAAATGGGCGTTGTAATTTCCGACAGCACCATTGATTTTGCCAAGCAGTTCGATGGCCGCTATCTGTGCTCGCTGGCGACGCATGCGCGCCACTACATTGGCGAATTCCTTGCCGACAGTTGTCGGTGATGCGGTTTGGCCGTGTGTGCGCGACAGCATGGGAATTTCGGCGAAAGTTTTTGCTTTTGCTGACAAATCTTCAATAATTTGGTCGATAAGACCAAGCAATATTTCCCGGCCCCGGGCAAGCATCAATGCATGGGACAAGTTATTGATGTCTTCAGACGTACAGGCGAAGTGAACGAATTCGGAAACAGTCTTGAGCTCGGTATTGCCGTCGATGCGCTGTTTTATGAAGTACTCGACCGCTTTGACATCGTGATTTGTGGTTTTTTCAATATCTTTAATTGCGGCAGCATCCGCTTCCGAAAAGCTTACAACAATATTGTTTAGTATCGAATCTGCTTCCTTTGAAAGCCTGGGTACTTCCAGGATCTGGGGATGTTCTGCCAACCCTTGAAGCCAACGGATCTCAACTTCAACGCGGGCACTAATCAGGCCATATTCGCTGAATATTGATTTTAGAACAGCAGTTTTATTGCCATAGCGGCCATCTATAGGTGAAATGGCATTGAGTTCGGAGAGTTGCATCTGTTGTCCTGATTCGTTTGAAACGGGTTAGTAAAACGCACTGCAGGCGAGAGCAGTTATTTTATGGCTTATTTTAAGAGTTCCAGCACCTGTTCGCGAATTCTTCTGCGTGCAGTTAACAGATGCAAGGTTCGTCCCCCTGACTGTCGCCAGAGAAAAGCAAAGCGAACAGCGGCAAAGAGCATAACGCGCACTCTGGCTGCGACCATTTCCTGTTCGAGAAACTGATGTTTGCCCATAATCTGGATTTCCAGTAGTGAACTCAAATTTGAGCGGTAAGTATCAGCAACGTTTCTGATCAGGTTTTGATCATCAAATCCATAAAATTCAGCCTGCCTGTTGGCGTGGGAAAGGGCGTCACGAATCTGCTTCTGTACATCTGGTTTTTGTTGCAAAAGCTTTTGCAGTTGCAGTATTTGTATAGCGTATCGATTCGGGTAATTCTGTGCCGATGCAGACTGGCAAAATTGCTCAAGTTGCAGAAGCCCTGTCCGCATGTCACTAATCTGGCCAAAAATTTCAGTGTCATCTTTTGGATCAAGATCCAGCAGGGCTTTTAGGCAGTGCGCAAAACTGTGCGAATCACAACTGCCGGAACCAGCAAGTTCATTTGCCAAAGTCGTTGATTGCCACACGCCAGCAAGGGCCAGTGTCGTGCGTTGGTCGTATTTTGGGAAAAGCCAGTTCATAGGCAGTCAGTGCTTTCGATTATACCGCCGCCAAGACAGTAGTCACCGTCATATAGAACCAGCGATTGACCAGGGGTGACCGCTCTTTGCGGTTTGTCAAAACGAACATGCCAGCCGCTATTGGTTTTGGTTAATTCGCAAGTTTGGTCGGGCTGCCTGTAGCGGGTTTTTGCCATACAGTAGAAGCTATCACTTTTTGGTGCTCCGTTAATAAAATGCAAAGGCCCTGTATTTAGTCCGGGGCTCATCAGGGCAGGGTGATCACCACCCTGAACGACAACAAGCGTATTATTGGTGATGTCCTTGGCCGCAACATACCAGGCGTCTTCAGGGGCACCGCTAACCCCGCCAATTTTTAAGCCTTGACGTTGCCCCATGGTGTAGTAAATCAGGCCATCGTGGTTGCCGAGAATCTGTCCGTCAAGCGAGCGAATTTTTCCAGGCTGTGCGGGTAAATATGTTCCCAGAAAATCCTTGAAACGACGCTCACCAATAAAGCAGATTCCGGTACTGTCCTTTTTGTTATGGGTAATAAAACCCTGTGATTCAGCCAGGTGCCTGACCTCGGTTTTTTCGATATTGCCGATCGGGAAAATAGACTTGGCAAAAGCTGCTTCTTCCACAGCATGCAGGAAATAGCTTTGATCTTTATTATTATCCAGCCCTTTTAACAAGTGGGTTCCGCCGTCTTTTTGCTCAAGGCGCGCATAGTGTCCGGTGGCGATAAAGTCAGCGCCAAGTTCCTCTGCATATTCCAAAAAAGCTTTAAATTTAATTTCCCGGTTACAGAGGATATCGGGATTGGGGGTGCGGTTCGCCTTGTACTCGCAGAGAAAATGTTCAAACACATTATCCCAGTATTCGGCGGCAAAGTTGGCAGTGTGGAGTGTAATCCCCAGCCGGTCGCAAACTTGTTGTGCATCGGCCAGGTCAGCAATGGCAGTACAGTATTCAGTCCCGTCATCTTCGTCCCAGTTTTTCATGAAAAGACCTTCCACTTCGTAGCCTGCCCTAAGCAGCAGGAAAGCGGAAACAGAAGAATCCACACCGCCGGACATGCCGACGATGATTTTTTTCGATTTTCCTGAAGAGGGCATAGTGGAAGCGTGCATAGATGCTATAAAAGGGCGGCTATTCTAGGTGTCTTCGCTAATCATTTCCAAGGGATAACGCTCTCCATTGAGAAAGCGCTGAATATCCATGGTGACCAGTTTGCTGCGGAGGTTGTGGGCCGCCAGAATTTCTTCTGCTGTCATCCAGCAAACAGCATCGATATCATCGTCTATTTCGGTCGCTGGTGATTGATCCGGGCAACTGGCCAGAAAACTGACCCGATAGTAGGTCACGCCATTGAGGGCGCGATGACTGGATAGACCCAGTAGTGCTTCAAGCTTTAACTGATAGCCGGTTTCTTCCAGCGCCTCTCGCAGTGCCGCTTGTTTGAAAGTTTCGCCGGGTTCTACGTGGCCCGCAGGCTGGTTAATCACCCGATTGCCATTGAGCTTGTCTCTCTCTTCAACCATGAGGATTTTTCCATTTTTTTCACAGACAACCCCAACGGTTAAATGAATGCTGTCAGTCATGAGATATTTCTTGCATCCGGTTTTTTTAAGTTCCAGTCTTGGGATAACTTCGATGAATGGTCGTTATCGTCCATTTCAGAGCCTGATTCCTGTAAAATTTTTGTCCCAAAGCAGCTCGGCTTCACTATTGGCAGCCGTCCTGACAGCCTAACAGCGCTCTTTATGTTGAATCTCCAGAGGAATAGATGACGGTGTCAAAGTCCAAGATTATTTACACAAAAACCGATGAAGCTCCAGCCTTGGCTACCTACTCGCTTTTGCCAATTATACGGGCGTTTGCAGCAAAAGCTGACATCGAAGTCGGCATTAGTGATATTTCCCTGGCAGGTCGAATTCTTGCCAACTTCCCGGACTACTTGCAAGAAGACCAGCGAGTTTCGGATACCTTGACAGAACTAGGCGAGCTTTGTCTCAATCCCGAAGCTAATATCATTAAATTACCAAATATCAGTGCTTCATTGCCTCAACTAAAAGGGGCTATTAAAGAACTGCAACAAAAGGGGTTTGCGCTGCCTGAATATCCTGACAACCCATCTTCTGACGAAGAAAAAGAAATTCGTGATCGCTACGGCAAAGTGCTTGGCAGTGCTGTAAACCCGGTGTTGCGCCAAGGTAACTCCGATCGCCGTGCTCCCAGTGCCGTGAAAAACTATGCTCGTAAAAATCCGCACAGTATGAGCAGCTGGAGCGCTGATTCAAAGACCCATGTTTCCCATATGGAGACTGGTGACTTTTACGAAACTGAAAAATCCGTTGTTATAGAATCGGATAGAGAAATTCGTATTGAATTTGTCTCAGCCAATGGTGATGTTTCTCTGCTGAAGCCGGATTTCCGTGTGATTACAGGAGAAGTAATCGATGGCATGTTCTTGAGTAAAAAAGCACTTTCCGCCTTTTTTGAAAAAACTATTGCAGAGGCTAATGAACAAGATGTGCTTTGGTCGCTGCACTTGAAAGCGACCATGATGAAAGTGTCAGATCCAATTATTTTTGGTGAGGGTGTAAAGGTTTTCTTTAAGGATTTGTTTGATAAGCATCAGGCGACATTTGATCAGTTGAGGGTTAATCCTGCCAATGGTTTTGGCAGCATCCTCGATAAGATTGCCAAACTTGATGAACACAAACAGGCTGAAATTGAGCAGGACATCAAGGCCTGCTATGAATCTGCGCCAGCGCTAGCCATGGTAAATTCTGACCGAGGAATTACCAACCTTCATGTTCCAAGCGATGTCATCATTGATGCCTCCATGCCTGCGATGATTCGTGGAGGCGGAAAGATGTGGAATGCCAAAGGCGATACACAGGATACTCTTGCCGTTATTCCGGACAGAAGCTACGCGCGAATCTACCAGGAAACGATCGAATTTTGTAAGAAACACGGCGCCTTCGACCCAAAAACTATGGGAACCGTGCCTAACGTTGGTCTGATGGCCCAAAAGGCTGAAGAATACGGCTCTCACGACAAGACATTTCAATTGCCGGAAAAAGGAACTGTCCGCATTGTTGATGCCTCGGGCACTACTCTGATGGTGCATCAGGTTGAAGCCGGTGATATCTGGCGTAGTTGCCAGACCAAGGACGAGCCTATCCATGATTGGGTAAAACTGGCGGTTAACCGTTCACGTTTATCCGGCATGCCTGCGATTTTCTGGCTGGATCCCAAGCGAGGGCATGACGCAGTGCTTATCGAAAAAGTTAAGCGCTATCTTGCCGATCTGGATACGGAAGGCCTGGATATTCACATTATGGCGCCGGTTGAAGCGATCCGGTTTACCATGGAGAGAGTCATCAAGGGTGAGGATACTATCTCAGTGACTGGTAATGTTCTCAGGGATTATCTCACTGACCTATTCCCGATTCTGGAGTTGGGCACCAGTGCGAAAATGCTTTCGATTGTGCCCCTGATGGCCGGTGGCGGACTGTTTGAGACCGGTGCTGGAGGTTCAGCCCCCAAACATGTGCAACAATTTGTCGAAGAAGGCCACTTGCGCTGGGATTCGCTGGGTGAATTTCTGGCACTGACAGTATCTTTTGAACATTTTGCTAACACGGATGGAAATACCAGAGCAGGTGTTCTCGCCAAAACTCTGGATAAAGCGACAGAGTCGCTCCTTAACAATGGCAGGTCACCGCTTCGAAAGGTCGGTGAACTGGATAATCGTGGCAGCCATTTTTATCTGACTATGTATTGGGCAGAAGAGTTGGCCGCACAGGATCAGGATGCCGCACTGAAAGCAAGTTTTACTGATTTTGCCAAATTGCTTGCGGGTGAAGAAGATAGGATCCTGAATGAAATAAACGCTACTCAGGGAGAAGCAAAGGATTTGGGTGGTTATTACTTTATGGATGATAACAAGGCGAAAAAAGCCATGTGCCCTAGTGACACATTTATGGCGTCCCTGGCTTCGCTCTAAGTGCGCAAAAGCCCTGGAAAGGGCTTTTTTAAGGCTTTTTAGCCGGTAGCGCTGGCCGGTGGAGCATCTTCAGGCTGGGCCTTGTCTTCTGTATTGGAAGATTCGGAATCTGCTGAACTTTTTGATAAAGAAATGTTTGCAGCGTGCTTGCCCTTGTCCCCGTCCACCAACTCAAAATCTACGCGCTGTCCAGCTTTTAGCGTTTTGTAGCCATCCATTTCGATGGCTGAATAGTGTGCGAATACGTCAGAGTCGTCATCTTCTGGCAGGATAAAACCATATCCTTTCGCGTTGTTAAACCACTTAACAGTCCCGGTCGGCATAACTTCTCCCCCTTTCGATCCGTTACAGTGCGCGAATTCAAGGAATTCACTCATGCTTATAATTGATGAGTAATCAAAGTTGCACAAAAAAAGTTCAGTTGTCAACTTTTCATTATTTTTACGTAACCTTAAATTCATGACGGATATCGCAAATTTTCATGCCGAATGGCGGTCTGAAAGTTAATAGATGACGTAGAATAAACGTATATGAAAATTATCTTTTCTCAATCCGATTCGCCCGGTCAAGAGAGCGATTTGGGGTTGTTGGTCCAGGAGACCAGGCCCAGGCTAAAGAAACCACCGAGGTATTGCGTCATCATGTTGAATGATGACTACACGCCTATGGAGTTTGTGGTAGAGGTGCTAGAAAAATTCTTTGGGAAAGATAGAACCTCGGCTACTCACATTATGCTGGCCATACATACCAAAGGCAGGGCAGTATGTGGCTTGTATCCCAAGGATATAGCTGAAACCAAGGCTTATTCCGTAAACAAGTATGCGCGTGAGTCTGATCATCCCTTACTCTGTGAGATAGAGCCATCGCTGGATAACGATGATGAATAGCGGTATTCAGCCCAACCAAAGCAGGTATATATATGCTAAGTAGAGATCTGGAACTTTCCCTCAATCTGGCATTTAAAGAGGCCAGGATCCGCCGTCATGAATTTATGACTGTGGAGCACTTGCTGCTGGCCTTGCTCGATAATCAGTCTGCACTGGAAGTTCTCAATGCCTGCGGGGCAGATCTTTTCACTCTTCGGGATCAGCTGACCGAATTTATTGAAGAAAACACTCCCATGGTTCCTGAAGGCGAAGAAAAGCCGGAAGTACAACCAACACTTGGTTTTCAGCGTGTACTGCAGCGAGCTATTTTTCATGTGCAATCTTCCGGCAAGGATGAGTGTACAGGTGCAAATGTTTTGGTCGCAATCTTTAGTGAGCAGGAAAGCCATGCGGCTTATTTGCTAGAGCTTCAGGATGTTCACCGGGTAGATGTGGTCAATTACCTCAGTCATGGCTACGTAAAGCAGGATGATATGAGTGAGCCCAGTATGGAAGAACTGGAAGCTGAAGTTGCCGGTGATAAGGAAGAGATACAGACCCGATCTCTGGATCAATTTGCCCAGAACCTCAATGAAGCTGCCCGTCAGGATCAGATTGATCCGCTTATTGGGCGAGCCCACGAAATTGAGCGCGTAGCCCAAATTTTAGTACGCCGACGCAAAAACAATCCCCTTTTGGTTGGAGAAAGCGGTGTTGGTAAAACCGCTATCGCTGAAGGATTGGCTCGTCTGATTGTTGACGAGAAAGTTCCAGAGGTATTGCTGGATAGTACTGTCTATTCATTGGACCTGGGCGCGCTGTTAGCTGGAACCAAGTATCGGGGCGATTTTGAAAAACGCTTCAAGAGTGTCCTGGCTGATTTGACCAAAGAAGATAAATCCATCCTCTTTATTGATGAAATTCACACAATTATCGGTGCCGGCGCAGCTTCTGGTGGTGTTATGGACGCATCAAATCTGCTTAAACCCATGCTGACATCCGGAAAAATTCGTTTGATTGGATCGACAACCTATCAGGAATTTCGCGGCATCTTTGAAAAGGATCGGGCCTTGTCCAGACGCTTCCAGAAAGTGGATGTGCCCGAGCCCAGTGTTGAAGAGACTTTCCTGATTCTCAAAGGGTTAAAATCCCGTTTTGAAGATCACTATGACATCAAGTATCAGGACAAAGCACTGCGTTCAGCTGCAGAACTATCTGCCCGTCATATCACTGATCGTTATCTGCCGGACAAGGCTATCGATGTAATTGACGAGGCCGGTGCTTATCAGCGCTTGCAGACCAAAAGCAAGCGCAAAAAAACCATTGGTACCTCCGATATAGAGGCAGTAGTCAGCAAAATTGCCCGCATTCCTCCGAAATCAGTGTCCAGCTCGGACAAAGAGCAACTACGCAGTTTGGAAGACCGGCTGAAAATGGTGGTGTTTGGTCAATCCAGCGCTATTTCTGCAGTGGCGGATGCCATCAAGCTTTCTCGTGCGGGATTAAAAAAAGAAGAGAAGCCTGTCGGCAGTTTTTTGTTTACCGGACCTACCGGCGTTGGAAAAACCGAGGTTTGCCGTCAGCTGGCTAAAATTATGGGTATCGAGCTAATTCGCTTTGATATGTCCGAATATATGGAGCGTCATACAGTTTCCCGACTCATTGGCGCCCCTCCCGGGTATGTGGGGTTCGATCAGGGTGGCTTGTTAACCGATTCCGTTACCAAGCATCCTCACTCAGTTGTGTTGCTGGATGAAATCGAAAAAGCACACCCGGAAGTTTTTAATCTGTTATTGCAGGTGATGGATCACGGCGCATTGACCGACAGTAACGGCCGCAAGGCAGATTTTCGCAACGTGATCCTGATTATGACCAGCAATGCAGGAGCCGAATCTATTAGCCGTGCATCCATTGGCTTTACCAAGCAGGATCATAGTACCGATGGGATGGAAGCGCTGAAGAAAATATTTACTCCGGAGTTCCGCAATCGCCTGGATGCCATTGTTCAGTTTGGTGCTTTGCCTATGGACGTGGTTAAAACTGTGGCGGACAAATTTGTGGTTGAGCTGCAGACACAGGTTGATGACAAGGGTGTGCAGATTCATCTGCAAGATGAGGCCCGTGACTGGCTCGCAGAGAACGGTTATGACGAAAACATGGGTGCGAGAC
>Ga0222652_1000184_pt1 | contig 32036 bp, 32 predicted proteins | sample AntAcemetagen371_FD_179803 | JGI IMG/M metagenome (GOLD analysis project Ga0222652, IMG submission 179803) | Saline water microbial communities from Ace Lake, Antarctica - #371 | ecosystem: Environmental > Aquatic > Non-marine Saline and Alkaline > Saline | place: Antarctica: Ace Lake... | reverse complement strand
ATCGGGATGCTGGTTCTGGATAGCATCCAGATTGGCAAATTTGTCGAGATCAATAAGTCCCCCCGCGTCCATTCCCGGGTTAGCCGCGGTAAAGAGCAGCAGATTGCGGTGCCTTAGTCCCAACAGGCAGATCCAGGCAATAATGGGGGAATAAAATGCCCATAGAGGCCAGAATTCCCAACGAAAAGCTCGTTTCAGTCTGGAGCTAAGCAGTTTCCTGGTTCGGTAATTCACTGGCTTTGCAAGGGTAGCTTCAGTTCACCCGAGGGGATGCCACGGCATGGCGGCCCATCGATATAAGACATTCTGGCTGTTCTTCCGGTCATCAGAATCTCCGTGTAGCTTTGAGTACAGGCGTCTTCCCGGTGCATGCAAACGGAGTAGGCGGATTTCTCGGGGAAATGACTGCGGTGGAAGTTACGCAGTGAGTCTGTATTTCCCGAAAGCTGCTGAAATTGTGCCCGGCGACCGCCAATAACAGTTGCAGCTTCGAAACCGGAGGAAGACTTAAAACCCTGCGGGCTCGTGTCGGGAGTAATCTGCATCTGTCTGCCATTCCAGCTAACTTCACAGGATTCGGCAAGGTCAAACAAAAATGCGTCAAAGGGTTGGTAACGCGATATGTCCTCTGCGCTGATGCGGGAGAGAGCTTCATTGACACTCGCGGCGCAACTCAGGTCGCGCACCAGCAAGCCGCGGCTGCGCTGGCTGTCGACGGGTGTTATATCAATATAGTTATTTAACAGGCAGGCGCTAAGCCCGTGCTGGTTGCAGAGTATCCAGGTGCCCTGTGCCTGTTGATCAATAGGCGCTAGAAACTGTACCCCGTTTTGAACATGCAACTCGGGGGCTTTACCCCGTGGTCTCAGGCGGCTCTCATCGCGGTTAAAATGAAGATGGTAACCATCTTCAGAATAGCTCCAGGTCAGGGTGCACATTGCTGCCGGTATTCGTACTTCAAGGTGGAGGGTGCAGTGCCAAAGCCGGATTCAACTTCAATATTTTGCAACTTCAGAATTGCGGAAATAATTGCGTAGTGGTGTACGTTGTGGCTTTGCAGGAATACCAGCTCACGACTGAGTGTACTGGGTACTGAAGGGGCATCGCCGTCTTCGTTTACAGCAAGACAAACAAGGACAGATTGATCGTTCTGGCAGTTTTGGGCCATATGGGACAGCTGGTTGCAGATAGACCTCAATCGCATAATCATCACTAATCTTTCATCTTCTTCGGCTTTCAGGCGTTCGCGCTCGTCGTATTCGACCAGAGCTTGTGGCAGACCTGCCAGCAACAGACGGTAATGATCGGTGATGTGTCTGAAGTGCTTCCCAAGGCTTGCAGAAAAGGGTTCGATGACGACCTGATACTGAGCGTCAGTGATTTTTAGAAGAATTTTTTCCGCAACTTCCAGACTATGGATGTTGGCTTTAATCAGTTTGGATATTTGCAAAATGTGCCTCTTTATATCCTTTCGCCAGATTCTAGTCTGCAGCAATCAGTGAATTCATATATTGCAGGGCAAGTATAGCAGCACAGGAAAGCCAGGCAGAGCAAACCATATAGAACAGCGCTCCACCGCCTGTGTTACCCCGGGTGTCAATGACTCTGTTTACGGGTAAACAAATGGAAGAAAATTGCACCGCTAGTGATTATCGGGTAATGGCTTATCAATGTCAGGGTAATAATTGCCTCATAGGTCCTGGTCTAGCTACACAGCTGATAGAAATTTAAGCTTTATCCCAGAGCTTATTCGGCAACCGCGGCTATACCGGATTATACATGTATGCATTACGAGTCATGGTTGCTGCGGGTATAATGCACGGCATTTGTTAAGGCGCATTGTCAGACTAGAAGGTCGGGCTACATGCCGCTTGCCGGGTTTTCATAGTCGGAGAGATATTTTGAGTTTGATTTTTCAAGAACTGGATAGCCAGCCGACGTCCTTAGGCGAGATTTCCCTGCGCCGCCGACGTATGCCTGCAGCAGGAGATCGCGATATTTATGAAGTTAAGCTGGGTGATGAGTTTTTGATGTCCAGTCTTTTTATAGAGGGGGAAATCGCGCTTTCGAATCTGGGCCTGGAAGCACTCTCTGGTGATAACCTTTCGGTCATTGTCGGCGGGCTGGGGTTGGGTCATACTGCTGCCGCAGTGCTCGAATCGGAACGGGTCGCTTCACTGGGTATCGTGGAGTTTCTGGAACCCGTAATCAACTGGCACAGGGAAGGGCTGGTTCCCCTTGGAGGTAGGCTTTGCAACGATGCCCGCTGTCGTTTTTTACAAGGCGACTTTTTTGCGCTTGCCATGCAAAAGGACTCTGATTTTGATACCCAGCTACCTTTGGTTGAGCATGACGCCATCTTGCTGGACATCGATCACGCTCCGGATAATTATCTGGACAATCAAAATAGTGTTTTTTATACCGAAGAAGGCTTCCAGCGATTGCGCGCACATTTGCGTGACGGTGGTGTTTTTGCTATCTGGTCGAACGACCGCAAGGATGCACGTTTTCTCGAATTGCTTGGTCGGGTTTTTCGCGATCCGACTGCCCACGAAGTCGAGTTCACCAACCCGCTACAAAATTCCACAGCGATAAATACTGTTTATGTCGGGCGCCGCTAAATTGGCCCGATATGTCAAAGTTTAACTGCCACCCTCATTTGGATTGAGATTTAATAAACTATGGTAACCAGCTCTAACCTAGTCCAGGAGATCGCCAAGCGCCGGACGTTTGCGATTATCTCGCACCCTGATGCGGGTAAAACCACGATGACCGAAAAGCTCCTGCTGTATGGCAATGCCATTCAGGTGGCGGGTGCGGTAAAGGCCAAGCGCGATGGCCGCAAGGCAACCTCTGACTGGATGTCAATGGAGCAGGAGCGCGGTATTTCGGTAACAACAGCGGTTATGCAATTTCCTTACAAGGGGAGAGTAGTCAACCTGCTGGATACTCCAGGGCACGAGGATTTTTCTGAGGACACCTATCGCACACTGACAGCTGTGGATTCGGTACTTATGGTCATTGATGGTGCCAAGGGGGTGGAAGATAGAACTGTTAAATTAATGGACGTTTGTCGGCTGCGCGATACGCCTATTGTTAGTTTTATCAACAAGATGGACCGGGATATCCGCGATCCTGTCGAAGTGCTTGATGAAATTGAAAGTGTGCTCAAAATTCGCTGTGCTCCAATTAACTGGCCATTGGGGATGGGCAAGGAGTTTGCAGGCGTTTACAACCTCTATACAGATACTGTCCATGTATACAAACAGGGTTCGAAGAGCACAATTCCTGAGGATATTCAGATCCAGGGTCTGGACACAGAAGAAGCCCGACAACTATTGGGCAGTGACTACGATGATTTACGGGATGAAATAGACCTGGTGCTCGGTGCAACAAATAAATTTGATCTGGACGCCTATCTTGCAGGTGAGCTAACACCGGTTTTTTTTGGTACGGCACTGGGTAATTTTGGTGTGCGGGAAATGCTGAATGATTTTGTTGAATGGGCTCCTGTTCCCAGGCCCCGTGAAAATGAAACGCGAAAGGTTCAGCCCCAGGAAGACAAGTTTTCCGGATTTGTCTTCAAGATACAGGCCAATATGGATCCCAGACACCGCGACCGCATGGCTTTTTTGCGCATCTGCTCCGGTACCTACCACAAGGGAATGAAAATCAGGCAGGTTCGTACTGGGAAAGACGTCAAAATTGCGGATGCAGTAACCTTTATGGCCGGCGAGCGAGAGACAGTTATCGAAGCGACCGCTGGCGATATTATTGGGCTGCATAACCATGGTTCCATTCAGATTGGCGATACTTTTACCGAAGGAGAGATGTCTCGATTTAAAGGTATTCCCAACTTTTCCCCGGAATTATTTCGTCGAATAGTTCTTAAAGATCCTTTAAAAATGAAGCAGTTACAAAAAGGGATTCAACAATTATCTGAAGAAGGCTCTGTGCAGGTTTTTTTCCCCGAACGCAACAATGACATCATTGTTGGCGCTGTTGGTGTGCTACAGTTTGAAGTAGTGGCATTCCGGCTTAAAGATGAATACAAGGTTGAAGCTGTTTATGAGCATGTGAATGTCTACACATCTCGTTGGCTGGAGTTTCCCGACAGCAAGCAAGAAGCAGAATTCAGGCGTAAGGCCCAGGATGGCGTTGCCGAAGACGGTTCGGGACACAAGACCTATCTGGCCAGCAGTCGGGTCAATTTGTTATTGATGGAAGAAAGATTTCCCGAGGTGGTTTTCCGGGCAACACGAGAACATTAGTTGGAAAGCAAAACTGAGATAAAGCCTGACAAGAGATCGCCACTGAAGGTCAGTATTCCAGCATCAGCTCCTCGCAGGTCTCATCCTGTGCTTGCATGGATTGGTTTTCAGGGATTACGGCTATTAGGCTGGAAAATCAAGGGAGGTTTTGTTGACCACCCCAAATTAATCGCTGTTGTCGCGCCCCATAGTTCCAACTGGGACTGGGTTATCGGAGTCTGTGGCTTGTGGGCACTGGAACTTAGGTTTTGTTATCTAATAAAAAAACAGGCTATGATTTGGCCACTATCCCTGATTATCAAACGTACGGGAGGCATTCCCATTGATCGGGGCAAGCCAGTAGGCGTTGTAGAGCAACTGGTAAATGAGTTTCATTCCTCGGAAAAACTCTGGTATGCCATTACTCCGGAGGGAACTCGCAAGTCCGTGTCGCGCTGGAAAAACGGTTTTTTACGTGTTGCTTACGATGCAGAGGTGCCGATAGTTCCCGTCTCCATTGACTACCCGTCACGACAGATTTATGTGGGCGAGCCATTTGCCCTAAGTGGTGATATGGATTTGGACACTATTCGCAAGTATTTTGAGCCCTTTTCGGGGCGCCCCTAGCCGCTGGTTATGTGGTCTCTTATTGGTTTGACTTCGGTCATAACACTTGTTCTGCTCGTGATATTTCTTGGGTTAGTCTATTTTAAGCCGCCTGTTTATCGCCTGACCGCTAAAAACCTGATTATTCTTTTTGAACTGGCTCTGTCTGGCGAAGCCACTGAGTCGGACTGGGACATATTTATTAGCGTGCCAATTCGCTATGATGACGAACTGGAAAAAATACGACTGGCCTGTGAAGAGTTAACTGAAAAAAAAGCCGTCTATGCAGATAGCAAAAGACGGCTTTGCGTTGAACCTGAGGCGCGCAGGGCGCTGGAAGATTTTATTCAGACGTTATCACAGTAATTGAAAGGCGATGGGAATCTCCAAAACCATGGGAATTTCCGTGATGCTCTGCGGAAGCGGATCAAAGGGCAGGGCATTTTCAATCGCTTCAATAGCGGCTTCATCAAATACCTCATATTCAGCGCTTTCGACGACCTCAATAGAAGATGCGGAGCCATTGCGGTTGATCGATATTGCCAAACGCAAGGATCCCTCCCGGTTTCGACGTTGGGCAATGCTGGGATATTCCAATGACTGATAAACAGTCAGCAGCACCGATCGTTGATAATTTTGAGCGGCAAGTAATGATTCAGCTGTAATCGTAACAGGTGCCTCATCCGCTTCCTCTTCGGTGAATTCTGACTCAGCTACTGCTTCTGGGTCAGACACCGTTTCGGATTCGGCTCTTACAACCTGTTGCGTTTCACCAGACCCGCTTTCTTCGCTCACCTCAGTTAAGGGCTCGATTTCAGTACTTACCGCTTCGCCTGTTTCGGTCTCTGGTTGCCCCGCCGGTTCTTGCTCGGACTGGGTTTCAGTTTCATCCGCTACTGCAACTTCTGCTTCAGGCATGACTGTTTCAACAGGAATACTCCAGCCGGAAATTTGTGCCGCTCGCTGACCACTAAACCCCAGTGAGTCAAACAGGATAGCTTCATCGCCGAAGCTGCTGCCACCAGCAAGCAGTTTGTTTTTAAGTTCACTACTGGGGGGGATTGATCCGATAAAAGCGCTCATCAGGAATTCAAAAAAGCCGGGAGTCTCAAAATCAGAAACTCCGTGGCCATTGATTGCCATGACAGTCAGATTGGGAGTAACTCTTTCAAATTCAATCAGATCGCCTGTTCTCAATGAACCTTTGAGAACCTGGGTCATGGCGATTAAATCGTCAGTCTGCGTTGTGAGTGTGTCCGGTGAGTGGTTAATTGACAGGCTCTGAATCCAGATTTTGCTCCAGGCTCGGGGAGAGAGGTTCTGCATGATACGAAAGGACAGCTTTTTGCTGCTATCCAAGGCCAGGACTTCCACGGGATTTGTGGCAGGTGCTTCCAGTTCCAGCTTGATAAGCAAGGTTCTCTCGTTAAATTCCGTATAGGCGCCAATACCGTTGGTAATATAGCCTTGGGCCAGTACTGGAATATGTGTAAACCCGATAATTGCGAGCAGGCTTGAAAGAATAATTTTTTGGCGTTTTCGCACGGGGAGAACGCCGAGATAATGAGAGATGCGATCTGACATTTGATTTACCCGAAAATTATTTTTTTATAGTTTTGGGATGACTGATTATTTAGAGGCTGACAGACTATTCGAATGAAATTGTGACCCTAAATCCGAAACTGAGTGTCTGAACAGTGGAAACCCGAAAAGGTAACTCGCCCTTTTTATTGCCAATCATATCAATTAGCTTTATAGCTAATCCGGGTTTACATTAACTTTGAAAAGACAAGGAGAGAAGAATTGACGTACAAACTTGTGGCCTACATCCCAGAAAATCATCTTGAAACTGTCAAAGACGCTCTTTTTGCGGCAGGGGCAGGCTTTCAGGGAGACTATGATCAATGTTGTTGGCAGGTACGTGGAGAAGGGCAATTTCGTCCCCTGGTCGGTAGCAATCCCCACCTGGGCAAGCAGGATGAGCTGAAAAGAGTGCCGGAATGGCGAATTGAGGTGCTGATTCAGGACAAATACCTGGAAGCCGTTAAAAATGCCTTGTTAGCAAGCCATCCCTATGAAGAGCCGGCCTACGATTTTTTTCAAAGGGCGGATATTTAGAGCTTCTCAGGGAGCGTAACGACCAATTGTCCAGGCACTTCCATTTTTTTTATAGATAAAACGGTCGTGCAGCCTGTCGGGCTGGCCTTGCCAAAATTCAATACTTTCGGGAATCAGTCGATAACCTCCCCAGTTTTTGGGACGCGGCACCGGTTTGTCAAAGTATGCTACTTCCAGTTTTTCTGCCTCGTCCTCTAGTAGATCTCGCCCCCGAATTGGTTGGCTTTGCTTAGATACGTGAGCGCTAATCTGGCTTCCCCGGGGACGGGTCAGGTAGTAATCATCGGATTCTTCATCACTCATTTTGACCGCCTGGCCAATAACAATGACTTGACGCTCCAGTTCTTCCCAATAGAAACAGACTGACGCTTTTGAGTTTTCGTCCAGGTGCCGACCTTTGCGGCTCTGGTAGTTGGTATAGAAGTTGAAGCCCTTGTTGTCAAAACCTTTCAGTAAAACCGTTCGAACTACCGGCTGTCCATCAGGCCCACAGGTTGCCAGTGACATAGGGTTTGCATAATTGCTGCATTTTTCTTCTGCTTCGGTGTACCAGCGACGAAACTGTTCAAACGGATCTTCATGGAGCATCTTTTTATGGAGAGGCTCTGACGTAAAAGCGGGACCACGGTATGCATCAATAGACATATGGATAACCTTAGCTGATATGGCCTGTAGTACGAACTCGCCTTGAGCCCACCTGAACAGGCTCAGCCTTGGCAGCACGGCGGTCTTCGATTTGTTTGTCGATTATGTTCTTAAAGGCGATAAGTAACCCGGTTACCATGAAAGCACCCGGGGGAAGAATGGCGACAAGCAAACCGGACTGAATGTCCACTAAGGTGATTTTCCAGTTTCGAGCGCTTTCACCAAATAGCAAGTGCATATCTCCAAACAGGGCACCGGTGCCCAAAAGCTCACGGATAGCTCCCAATGCCAAAAGTACGCCCATAAAGCCGAGCGACATCATCAAACCGTCCAGGACAGAAGGCCATAGCGAGTTTTTGCTTGCGAAAGCTTCGGCGCGCCCAAGAATCGTACAGTTAGTGACGATCAGCGAAATAAACAAGCCGAGTATTAGATAAAGTTCGTAAGTATAAGCTTTCATTAACAGTTCGGTGCAGGTGGTAAAAGCTGCAATAATCATTACGAAGGCCGGGAGGCGAATGACGTCTGTTACATGATTGCGAATCATGGACACAACCAGGTTAGAGCCTACCAGAACCAGCATGGTGGCAAGGCCTAGCCCCAGTGCATTAACGACCGAACCGGTGACAGCCAGTAGTGGACAGAGTCCGAGCAATTGAACGAGTGCAGGGTTTTTGCTCCATAGTCCCGCGCGGCTAATTTCGGCAAAGCTATTGGTCGTCACTGGCTGCTGCCTCCACTATATTTTGAGAAGATATTTCACTTTGTCTGGCAAGCTCGATCAGTTCGTTTGTCTCTTTGCGATACTCAACAAGCGTCGTTTTTATCATGTTGATTACTGCCCTGGGAGTGATGGTCGCACCTGTAAATGCGTCGAACTGGCCACCGTCCTTGCTGACTGCCCACTGGGATTCCACGGGGTTCTCCAGTGACAAGCCGGAAAATTGAAGAATCCAGTCGCTTTTTTGCGAGTCTACTTTATCACCCAGCCCGGGTGTTTCTCTATGTTCTATTACGCGCACACCGAGGAGATTCCCCTCGGTATCGACGCCAACAATCAAGCCGATATCGCCTGAATAACCATCAGGCGCTGTGGCAGGAAAGATGAAACCCTGGATATCATTTCCATTGCGAATTACCCTCACATTGCCTTGGGTATTCAGGCTATTTGCCATTGAGATGTTCAGGGGAATTGTGTCACTTAGCAGATCATTGTCGAACGGAGTGTCGCCAATAACTGCCAGTAAAGCCCTTTCTTCGGCTTGTCTTTGTGATTCGGCGATAGGTTCCCTGGTCGCTGTAAAAGTAATCCCGAGAACGAGGGCGGTTCCAACTGCAAAAGCGCCCAGCGCTGCTGCATTCAATATGGCTGTTTTGGAGTATGTGCCCATTACTTCTACTCCTTGTGAATGCGCACGTTTGTGCGTTTGTCATGCCCGTAGACACGAGGCAGGGTGTAGTAATCGATTACGGGTGCTGCGAAGTTCATCAGCAAGACCCCGAATGCTATGGCATCGGGGTAGTTGCCCCAGGCGCGAATAACAAATACTAGCAAACCGACTCCGGCACCAAAAATAAGGCGTCCTCGATTACTGGTGCAACCGGAAACCGGGTCGGTAATGATGAAAAATGCACCCAACATGGTGCCACCGGTAAACAAGTGGAACAGGGGAGAGCCCTTGCTGGCTGAACTACCCCCATCGTAAAACAGGGAAGAAAGCACAAAGATCGTTGCAAGCATGGCTACCGGTGCATGCCAGGTGTAAAGCCTGCGCGTCAGTAGATAGACACCACCCAGCAGAAACGCGATATTGACCCACTCAGCGCCTGCAGCGACAAAACTGGCAGTAGAAAATTGCGGCGCCTGTTCCCAGAGCTGATCAAGAATCAGACTGTTGTTTTGTTTTACCAGATCGAGGGCGGTCGCTGCGGTGACACCATCTACCGGATGAGTTCCAAGAAATATAAAACCCAGTGCCTCGGCAAAACCGGGAAGCTCGGTCATGGTTTTGGGAGCGGGCCATTCCACCATCTGTACCGGGAACGAAATCAGCAGGACTACGTAGCCAACCATTGCCGGATTAAAGGGGTTAAATCCCATCCCGCCATATAAGTGCTTGGCGACAGGGATGGCAAAAAATACGCCAATTAGCGTTACCCACCAGGGTGCGTAAGGTGGAATGGTCAATGCCAGAAGCATTGCCGTTACTACAGCGCTGAAATCACTCAGATAAAAAACAATTGGGCGTTTGCGCAAGGCCACAATGGTTGCTTCAAAACCCAGCGCAAACAAGATCGCCAACAGGGTGTTTATCAGGTTGCCCCAGCCATAAAACCAGGTAAGCACAGCGAGGCCAGGCAATAGTGCGAGGCACACCTGCTGCATTACCCAGGCAGTCTTTGCCGGGCTGTGGGCATGGGGAGAACTGACTTGTTTAAACACCTTTAGTATTCTCCCAAATCGGCTATTTGTTTTTCGGTTGCCAGAATTTTTTGTTCCAGTTTATCCAGTCCGGTACGCAACGCATCCACGGTGTCAGCTTCAGCAGCTTCGGCCTGGGCCAGCTTTTCTGCTGCTTTGTCACGTCTGCTTCTGAGGGACTCCAAAGTTGATTTTAATTTTTCTCCCTCACTCATATTAACCAGCGCTTCTGATTTTTGTTTGGCCCGCTCAATAGCCTCAGTCGCTGCATCTTTCGCAGGCTCGGAATTTGTTTCGGGCACGTTTGTTTGTGCGGTCAGCGAGTTAAGTTTTTCTTGAATACCTTCCAGTTTTTTCTGGGTGTTTTTCAATTGGGCGCTGAACTTTGCCTCGATCTCATCGGTCTCGGCGTTGGCAATTTTTTCTTCGGTGCTTTGAATGCGCTCTTCAAAGGTACTTTTTTGGCGCTCAAGTTTTTGTTTGGCCTCTTCCGGGTTCTCATTGGTTTTCTTAGCACGCGCCATAGCTGCTGCGACCATGTCATCTGTGCCGGCACCCTCAGATGAAGCCTGCTTCGCTTTTGCTGCTTCCATACGCGCCTTGCGCTTGGCTTCACGCTCCTTGGCTTCCTGTTCCAGACGCTCCTTGCGTGCTTCGAAGCGTAAACGGGCGTGATCGGATTTGATTTTTTCCCGTTCGGCTTCACGAATATCACCCTTGGCGGCCCGATAATACTGGACCAGGGGGATGCTGCTTGGGCAAACATAAGCGCATGCTCCACACTCGATGCAGTCGAACAGGCTGTAATCCCGAAGCTTGTCCTGATCCTCAACCTGCGCGTACCAGAAAAGCTGTTGTGGCAATAAGCTGGCCGGACAGGCTTCAGCACAGAGGCCACAGCGAATACAGGCTTGGGCTGGGGGTGGAGGTGACAGCTCTTTCTGACTGGGAACCAGCAGGCAGTTAGTGATTTTGGTGACTGGAACCTGGTCGTCCAGCAGGGTAAATCCCATCATGGGGCCGCCTACGACTATACGATCAGATTTGTCTTTGTCGATCTGTGCCAATTCGAGCAAGTCTGCGACTGGTGTCCCGATACGCACAAGATAATTGTTTTGAGCTCCTAGCGCTTCGCCCGTCAGTGTTGTGACTCGGCTAATCAGGGGTTTCCCCAAAGTAACAGCGTCCCAGGCAGCAACGGCTGATCCGATGTTTTGAACCAGAATGCCCAGATCGGCAGGCAGTCCACCAGACTTCACTTCCTTGCCTGTCAAAATCTGGATTATCTGTTTTTCTCCGCCAGAAGGATATTTGGTAGGGAAGACGCGAAGCTTTAGTCGCGAGTCGCCCAATGACTCAATGGCTTGATGCAAAGCCTCAATGGCGTCAGGTTTATTGTCCTCTAGACCAATAAGAATTTGTTCGGGCTCTCCGACAATATAAGCCAGCAAGAGAGCCCCCTGAATAATATCTTCCGCACGTTCACGCATGAGTGCATGGTCGGCAGTGATGTATGGCTCGCACTCACTGCCGTTGAGAATCAATGTGTTTATTGAGTGCATGGGTTGCAGTTTGACAGCGGTGGGAAATCCCGCACCGCCCATGCCAGCCAATCCTGCGTTGCGTATTATCTCTATCAACTCTGCAGGTTCTACTTCGCGGTAGTTGGTTACAGGCGACAGATCAACCCAGTCGTCCTTACCATCGGACTCAATCAGTATGCAGGGGCCGCTCATTCCTGAGGGGTGTGCCAATGAGTGGTCCTCGATAGCGGTAACGGTTCCAGAGACGCTAGAGTGTATTGAAGCGCTGACCAGCCCTTTAGGTACAGCGACCACTTGCCCCGTCTTAACCTTGTCACCCACTTGGACCAGTGGTTCCGCAGGTGCGCCGATATGCATGGCAAGAGGCAGTATGACCTGCGCGGGTAGCGGCGCCTCTATAATCGGGTTACGCAGGCTCTGTACCTTATTTTCAGGCGGATGAATACCTCCAGGAATATCCCAGATCTGTGTGGTCTGTATATGTTGAGCCAATTTTTCAGTCATGGAATCAGGCTGCGTCATCCTGTTTGGATCTTGCCCTGTCAGTCGTTATGACATCAGAAATGTTTAATCCGGCCAGTTGCCTGGATGTGCTCGGTGGAAGATCCCAGTGCCATTCATTAACACCTTTCTCAACGGTGATCATTTCTATGCAATCTACCGGACAGGGGTCAACACAGAGATCACAGCCAGTGCATTCTGTGGTGATCACTGTGTGCATCTGTTTGGCTGCACCAAGAATGGCATCCACCGGGCAGGCCTGAATGCATTTGGTACAACCAATGCAAAGTTCTTCAATGATGTAGGCGACCTTGGTGTCCTCTTCTTCGACACCACTCTCAGCGTCCAGAGACAGAGGCTCTACATCCAGCAAGTCGGCCAGGTGATTAATGGTGGCCTGGCCGCCTGGCGGACAACGGTTTATATTGGCTTCCCCCGAGGCAATGGCCTGGGCGTATGGACGACAGCCGGGATAGCCGCACTGGCCGCATTGGGTTTGCGGCAAAATCTTGTCGATTTGATCGACAATAGGGTCTCCTTCAACCTTGAGTTTTTCCGAAGCAAAACCAAGTATGGCACCAAATAGCACCGCGAGGCCCACCAATGCAATGATGGCAAAGAGAAGAACGGGATCTGCTGATTGCATAAAAACTACCCCTTACACCAGACCACTGAATCCCATGAAAGCCAGTGACATTAAACCGGCGGTAATCATGCCTACAGCAGCCCCCTTAAAGGGAACAGGAACATCTGCCACGGCGATACGCTCGCGCATGGCTGAAAACAGTATAAGAACAAGGGAAAATCCCACGGCGGCACCAAAGCCATAAATGGTTGACTGAAAGAAGGAGTGCGACCTGGTAGTGTTTTGCAGTGCGACACCGAGCACTGCGCAGTTGGTCGTAATCAGTGGAATATATATCCCCAAAACTCGATACAAGACCGGGCTGGTTTTTTCGATAAACATTTTTGACAGGGAAACCACTGCAGCGATTACCAGAATAAAGGAAATCGTTTGCAGGAACTCTATGCCGAGCGGCGATAGAACGTAGGTATTTACCAGATAGCTGCAAATGGAGGCAAGTGTCAGCACAAAAGCGGTGGCCATAGACATGCCGACAGCGCTTTCGAGTTTGGTCGAAACGCCCATAAACGGACATAGTCCCAGGAACTGCACGAGAACAAAATTGTTCACCAGTACTGCGCCGATAAAGATAATCAGGAGGTCCGTCAAATCTTGGGTCTCTTTCGTATGCTTTGTGAGTTAAATTCGAGAAGGGGCATTATCCGGCCCCGTTTATATACGTTCAACATATATAAACCCTTGGATCTAGTACATTTTGTTATATGTAAAGACCCGTGGCTTACAAGCACAGATATTGTAACGTAATGGCAAAGGCAGGTTGCCTTGAGTTCGGTTTATTTAAGTAATCCTCATCCCTGGTTTGGCGCCCGCGTCGACGTCAAGCAAGTAAATCTCATTTTCGCATGCAGCACAGAGAACCATGCCTTCGGAAATTCCAAACCGCATTTTTCGGGGCTTCAGATTGGCGACAAGCACTGTATGACGACCGATGAGGTCTTCAGGGCTGTAGCTGGATTTGATGCCGGAAAAAACGTTGCGGGTTTCGCCCCCCAAATCAAGAGTTAACCGCAGTAATTTGTCAGCTCCCGCAACATGAGAGGCATCGACGATTTTAACTACGCGCAGATCGATCCTGGCAAAGTCGGGAAACTCAATCTCTTCAGCAATCGGCTCGTTTTGCTCAGGCTCTATAAGTTCTCCAGCCGGTTCGGTTTTTTGGAGGGTTTCTTTGCTTTGCGCCACTATTTTTTCCACTGTTTCCAGTTCAATCCGTTGCATTAACGGATTGAATTTGTTGATTTGATGGTCTAGCAAGGGCTTCGGCTCTGCGGGCCAGGCCAGGTCGTCATTTAGAAATTCTGCGGAGCTTTTTGCCATTTCTGGCAAGACAGGTTGTAAGTAAATCATGATCAGCCTGAATAGATTGATGCCCAGGCTGCAGATCTCGATCACTTCATTGGCTTTGCCTTCTTCTTTGGCAAGTTTCCAGGGCTCCTGGTCGGCGATATATTCGTTGGCGATATCGGCAATTTGCATAATTTCACGAATAGCGCGGGCGTATTCGCGGGCTTCATAGTAATCGCGGATACGCTGGTTGGCGTTTACGGCTCTGTTCCACAGATCCATATCAGAAACCCGGGTGCCAAGCTTGCCGTCATTGAGGCGGGTTATAAAACCGGCGCAGCGGCTGGCGATGTTAACGACTTTACCAACCAGGTCAGAATTTACCCGGGCGACAAAGTCTTCAAAATTCAGATCTATATCATCGACGCTGTTGCCCAGCTTGGCTGCGTAGTAGTAACGCAGAGGTTCTGGACCCAGATGCTCAATCCAGGTGCTGGCATTAATAAAAGTGCCACGACTTTTCGACATTTTCGTGCCATTCACTGTGACAAAACCGTGAGCAAAAACCCCGCTGGGCAGACGGTAACCGGCTGATTTCAGCATGGCGGGCCAGAACAGGCCGTGAAAGTTAATAATGTCCTTGCCGATGAAGTGATAAAGCTCGGTTTTTTCTTCTGAACCCTGCGCCCAGAAATCGTCAAAATTCAGGCCGTTTTGGGTTGCCAGATTTTGGAAACTGGCCATATAGCCTATTGGAGCATCCAGCCATACATAGAAAAATTTATCTGGGTGATTCGGGATCTGGAATCCGAAGTAGGGCGCATCCCGGCTGATATCCCAGGCTTGCAGGCCGCTATCAATCCATTCACGAAGCTTATTGGCAATTTCTGGTTGCAGGGAGCCGCTGTCCAGCCATGCGGTCAGGAAATCCTTGAATTGCGGCAGATCGAAGAAAAAGTGTTCGGACTCCTTATCAACCGGTTTGCTGCCGGACAGTGCCGATACCGGGTCAATCAGGTCGTTTGGCGTATAGGTTGCTCCACAAGCCTCGCAGTTGTCACCATACTGGTCAGCCGTTCGGCACTTGGGGCAGGTTCCCTTGATAAAGCGGTCAGCCAGGAATAGCCCTTTTTCCGCATCGAAGGCCTGCGTAATCTGGCGTCGAACGATGTGCCCATTTGCGCTCAGGCGGTTATAGATGGTTTCTGATAGCTCGCGATTTTCTTCTGAGTGAGTCGAGTAATAATTATCGACCGAAATCAGGAAACTCTGGAAATCGAGTTCGTGGGACTTTTTAATGACCTCAATATGTTCTTCGGAAGAAATGCCGTTTTCCCGGGCTTTTAGCATGATTGCTGTGCCGTGGGCATCGTCTGCACAGACATAAAAACACTCGTTGCCCTGGGTCCGCTGAAATCGCACCCAGATGTCTGTTTGGACAGCTTCGAGAATATGCCCCAAATGCAGCGGAGAGTTGGCGTAGGGCAGGGCGCTTGTGACTAGAATCCGGCGGTTACTCATTGATTGAAGGCTTTAATTCGTTGTGTTTTGTGAAATGGCGCGCGATTATAGCAGTTAGTCAGTTGATTCTCAGTTGTTCTGTTTTTAAATTACCTGCAAGTAAGGTGTAAAATATAGATATGAAAAAATTTAATAGCCGGGCAGGTTTAAGATTAGATATGAAATAGTCATAAAGATGTATCTTTCATGGTCAAGAAAACATGGCATACACCAGTTATTATTAATTTAAATCTGGTTGACACATATGCGGGCAAAGGTACCTCGGCCAGTGAGGGGTGTCATCCGAGTAATGGCAGATGCAAGTCTCAGTGGCAGACTACCTTCGGTCCTTCCTGACTCTTGACATGACTATCTCAAAAGTCCAATTGACTTGAGCCAGGTTGTTAGCCTTTCGGTTGTCAGTTCCGGCTGGTTTTCATCGTCCAGCGCCAGTCCAACAAACTGGCTGCCATTTGCAGTCAGCGCTTTTGACTCGTTAAATTTGTATCCCTGATTCGGCCAGAACCCAAGCGGGTTGGCTCCCTGGCTTTTTAGCTTGTGATAAAGGTAGCCAACCGCATCTTGAAACCAGTCGGGATAACCTTCCTGATCTCCCAAACCGTAAATGGCGCAGGGTATTGCCGAAAGCTCCAGTTGGTCCAGCTCTTCCCAGCGATCATCCCAGTCTTCCTGCAGTTCACCGTAATCCCAGGTGGGAATGCCAAAAATAATGAATCTGTATTGGTTGAAAGATGCCAGATCGGCATCTTTGATATCGATAAGCGCGACGCGGTCTTCGCCCAGTATTTGCTGAATTTGCTCAGCGACCATTTCGGTATAACAGGTCGAACTGCCATAACATAGGCCGATCTCTTTCGTCATTTTAGTGGCTTCCTCCAAAGCTTTGCTGGCGCCAGGCCTCGTAGATCACTACAGAGACAGAATTGGAAAGGTTCATGCTGCGGCTGTTGTGCAGCATGGGGATTCGTAAAAGCTGCTCTTCGGTTAGCTGTTTGCGCACATGATCGGGTAGCCCGCGGGTTTCGGGGCCAAACAGAAAGAAATCGCCGGGATGAAAATTGACACCTGTGTAGTGCCTGTGGGCTTTAGTGGTTAAGCCAAAAAGCCTTGCCGTTGAGTGCTGTTGCAAAAAGTCATCCCAGGATTTCCAGACTACCAGATTGGCATATTCACTGTAATCCAGCCCCGCACGGCGCATACGCTTGTCATCAAGACTGAATCCCAGTGGTTCAATCAGATGAAGGTGGCAGCCAGTATTGGCAGCAAGCCGAATAATATTGCCGGTATTGGGTGGAATTTCCGGTTCGTACAGCAGGATATTAAACATGTTGTTTGTAATTTTGTTTAGCTGGTGTGCAGTTCAACCATAAGGTCATCGGCCAGTTCTTCCAGTGCTTCGGCAATTTGCTCGTCATTGAGCCCGTTGGGAATGCTTATTTGGGCGTTGGCCCGAAACAACAGTTCGTTTGACATAGGCGCCGGATCACAGCTGGTGCTGAGCTCTTCAACATTTACGCCAAGCTTTGAGAGGACAGCAGTGACCTGGCGAAGAATATCCGGGCGATCATTGGCGACAACTTCCAGCATTCTGGTTTTTATATTGGGACGTACGTTCAATTCAGTCTGATGGGCGCGTATGGAAAGGCCCTGTTCGGCAAGCTCGGTAACTGACAACTCAAAACCGTAAGATGCCTCAGAAGGCAAGGAGACCACAACAATGCCCGAAAATTTTCCACGCAAATTGGCAAGTCGGCTTTCCTCCCAGTTGCCGCCATGGTTTTTCACTACTTCGGCCAGTTTTTGCACCAGACCGGGTTTGTCTTCGCCGATTAGTGTGAGAATGTAATGTTGAATCATGCAAAAGCCTCATTGAAGTGGCACTATTATTGTCGATGAACCCGTCTGAAACCAAGGTTATTGCAATGAAGATTCCCTATGAACGACTAGAGCAGGAGATGTTGCATGAACTCCTGAAAGAAATCGTTACAAGAGATGGAACAGACTACGGGGAATTAGAAATTTCCACAGAAGCAAAAGTTGCCTCTGCCTTGAGAGCTCTCAAAAACGGTAAAGCCAGTCTTTACTGGGACGCTGACTCAGAGACTGCATCCCTGAAGCCAGCAGATCAGTAGGCTTTATGTGTCCATAAGCATGGCAATAGCCGCTATGGCCTCAGGGTCTTTCTCTTTTAGCTTGTTGGCAATACCGTGTTGAAAGAAATACTGAAAGCTTTCGTTGGATGTCGCCGAATAGAGGCAAGGATCTCCGGGAAGAACCGGTGTTGTGGAAACTGCGCTTTCATCAATTAGCATTGCAGCAATTTCACCATCATGGCGCAGTTGCCAACTAACGACTTCTGACAGGGTGATGGATTTAAAGCCATCATCGCTTAGTACGGCATGGGTTCCAATATTGTCGGGAATTTCCTGAACGATATCATCAGGAAAATCACAATCGTACTGATAATAATCTGCTGCAGTTTCCAGCTCCATGGCCTTGTGTTCGGGAGCTTCGAAGAAAACTTCTTCAATGCCCGGGTCGAAATAGCCTTCCCAGCGTCCATGAAGCGGATCATCCAGCTCAGTGCAGGAAACCACCTCGTTTAGCCATGGAACCATGGCAATGACTTCGCCGTCGGCACGCAGGCCCCAGCAAAGAATTTTAACGGTATAAAGTTTTTCTGGATGAAGTTCATTGGTGTAGAGCATTTCCAGACCATCCATTTCGGGAGAGAGACGAATGATTCGTCTGGTTTCGGGAGGTGCCCACCTATCCCTGGTGAAAATGTCGATGACATTATTGAATTCCGGGGAAGCAGCTGATGCTTTCATAAAAGATCTCCTCCGATCACAAATGGAGCACTTGTAGCATCCGTACAGTTCTGCCGGAAGGGCCAGAACTACCCTATACGGTATATGCGCTATTACAAAAACACAAGATCTTGTATAGGTCATTGCCCTGTGCTGTAATATCAGACCCTCATTACCTGTCTTTTATACCATTGACTTTAGCTTTTATGGCCGCAGCTTCTGAGCCTGTTCGCCGTCATAACGGTTTGTTATATAAAGAGCTGATATCGGTCTTTAATGACTGCTTTTTGTTGTCTTATCGTTGCCGATTACAGGGCGGTTATCAAGAGCCTTTTTATTTTTCCGCGAAGAATACTGCCCCTGCCTGTGTTTGTTTTCGCGAAGATTTTGCATCTTCGGCACTGCATGAGGTCGCGCATTGGTGTATTGCAGGAGAGGCGAGGCGACAACTGGTGGATTATGGTTATTGGTATAAACCGGACGGCCGAACGGAAGCGCAACAAAAACAATTTGAGTCCGTAGAAGTGAAACCCCAGGCATTGGAATGGCTATTTTCCCTGGCTGCAGGAGTCCGCTTTCAGATCAGCCTGGACAATCTGGCCGGGGAGCAAACAAATTCGGAAGCATTTAAAAAAGCGGTTTTTGCTGAAGCCCGGAGTATGCTTGCAAGGGAGAAATTGCCATCGCGTGCAACAATGTTTCTGAATGCTTTGGTTGAAAAAACGGGTTGTACAGATGCAATGAAAACCATGCTCAGTTACCAGGATCTTTAATGAAAATACTGGTCGATGAAAACATTCCCTTTGCCGAAGAAACCTTTGGGCAGCATGCAGATCTGGAGCGCTTTCACGGTCGCCAATTAACACCGCAAATGCTTGTAGGTGCAGAGGCGCTTGTCACCAGGTCTATTACGCAGGTTGATGCCAGTCTTTTATCCGTATGCCTCCCGGAGTTTGTGGGTAGCTGCACTATTGGCACGGATCATCTGGATATCAATTATCTGGAAGGTGCGGGCATATGCTGGACAGCTGCGCCAGGCTGTAATGCGCAATCTGTAGTCGATTATGCGCTTTCTGTACTCGCTGTGATCAACGCAGGCAGTTTGCCGGAAACTGTGGGGATCATTGGCTGCGGCAATGTTGGTGGGTTGTTGCGTGAGCGCTTGTTGGAAATTGGTTGCAGGTTAAAGGTCTATGACCCCTTTCTTTTCAAAGACGAAATACTGGAGCTGACTGACTCTCTGGAAGAAGTTATGTCCTGCGGACTGGTCTGTGTGCATACCCCATTGACCCGGCGTGACCAAACTGAATTTCCGACAGAAGGCATGATTGACAGCCCCCTTTTGGACAATTTGCCGAAAGGAGCAATTTTTTTAAATGCCGGACGGGGTGGCGTAATCCGTGAAAATGACTTGATAGAGTTTATGTCACAGCGTCCCGATGTACGGGTTGTTTTGGATGTCTGGGAGAACGAACCGGAAATAAGTCAGCAATTGATGTCAGTGGTTACACTGGCGACACCGCACATCGCCGGTTATTCCATGGAAGGCAAGGTGCGCGGAACACTTCAGGTGTATAGAAAGTTTTGTGATTATTTTAGTTTTGCGCCCAGCTCTGTCGAACTCTTGCCACCAATAGCCCGGAAACTAAAACCGGGATCAGTCGCTGAACTGTTGTTGCAAATCTACAACCCTCAAGTCGATATGTATCGAATGAGAAGCGCCTCAACTCTCTCCTCGAAGGAAGCAAAAAAAACGGGTAGCTGGTTTGACGAGCTTAGAAAAAACTATCCCGACCGACGGGAAATTGCCAGTTACGGGATTGAAGGAGAGGTCTCTCCCAAATTAAGCAAATTTGGTTTCACCAGTGGTCGCAGTTAATGCTTGCCTGAATCTTTGACCGCTCCATCCTTAAAGGTTTCTGGATCCAGCTCCCTAATGGCCTTGCGAACCATGTCTTCCGTAATTTTTACTTCCCTACCGTCCTTGCTGATCACGGTGCCACCGTTGAAATCTACATTGTCATTTGCTGAGGCGCTTTTTTCTGATCCGGTCATGGGACCTCCTTTCATGAGTTTAGTGTTTATTACCCCCGGTATTTTTTGAGGAAAGCGCCCAGTTTGTCAATTGCTTTGGATAGTTCTTCTTTACGGGGTAGAAATACCAGCCTCAGATGATCGGGTGTGGGCCAGTTAAATGCGGTGCCCTGAACAAGTAAAAGATGTTTACTTTTTAGCAGCTCAAGGACCAGTTCTTCGTCGTCGGCAATCGGATATATTTTGGGGTCCAGGCGTGGAAACACATACAGGGCGCCGCGCGGTTTAACGCAGCTAACCCCCGGAATGTCATTGAGCATGTCGCAGGCTACATCCCGCTGTTCACTAAGGCGCCCACCAGGGAGAATCAAATCCTTAATACTCTGATAGCCTCCAAGAGCTGTCTGCACAGCAAGTTGACCGGGAACGTTGGCGCAAAGGCGCATACTTGAGAGCATGTGGATACCCTCAATGAAATCGCGGGCACGATGTTTGGCTCCGCTGATAATAATCCAGCCGGCACGAAAACCTGCCAGCCGGTATGACTTGGAAAGGCCGTTGAAGGTAATTACCAGGATATCGTCAGTCAGTGAAGCCATTGGAATATGGATGGCATCATCATAGAGAATCTTGTCGTAAATCTCGTCAGCAAGAAGCACCAGATTGTTATCTTTGGCAATGTTAACCAGCCCCAATAGAATGTCTTTCTCGTAGACAGCGCCAGTAGGGTTGTTGGGATTGATAACCACGAGGCCTCGTGTGCGCGGGCTAATCTTGCGTTTGATATCTTCAAGATAGGGCTGCCAACCATTTTCTTCATCACAAAGGTAATGTACAGGTTTTCCGCCTGCCAGCCTTACAGCGGCAGTCCACAGTGGATAATCGGGAGCTGGAATTAGAATCTCATCACCATTATTAATGAGTGCCTGCATGCACATAACGATCAGTTCGCTGACGCCGTTACCCATGTAAATATCATTAATTGTGACATCGGGAATACCACGAATCTGGCACTCTTGCATCACTGCCTTGCGAGCGGGAAAAAGCCCGCGTGATTCGCAATACCCTTCCGCCGAATTCAGGTTGTAGATAACATCCTGGATAATTTCTTCCGGCGCATGCAGATCGAACGCAGCTGGATTTCCAACGTTGAGCTTGGTGACACGATAACCTTCTTCTTCCAGCTTTAAGGCCTCGTCCAGTACAGGCCCGCGAATTTCATAGAGAACGTCGTCGAGTTTTTCGGACTTGAGCAACTCATTGGTTTTCCGCGGAGCAGGCAGCTCAGCTGCAGTAATCACCTGGCTGTCATCAATGTTAGGCAACAGTTCATGGCGAATACGCAACTCGTGCTTTTCCGGTATGGCGTCGTCCAGATCCCATTTGGAAACAGCCTGGCGGCTTATGCCTAAAGCGTTGGCAACCTTGGATTTTCGGTTGGAGAAATGTGGAAGAATGTCGCGTAAAGTTAACATTGTATGGGCCTTTGTTGACAATGGTCGCGAATTTAAGCTGTTTATTTACTTTTTGCAACCATTTGGTTGACAAAATTAGACTCAGGATTTTTTTGTCAACTTCGGGTTTTTGCGGTTAGGATAACAAGTTTTGCAAATTTCACAGCTATTTCCCTGGCATCCTCTGGCAGTACAGAATTCACGCGCATAGTAGATGATCTGAAGATGCAGGCGGTTCCAGACCTCCCTGGGAAAAACTCTTTTCAGGTCTTTTTCAGTCTGGGCAACACTTTTACCATTGGTTAATCCCCAGCGTTGCGCCAGACGATGAATATGCGTATCCACAGGAAACGCCGGCTGACCAAAGGCCTGTGAGACCACCACACTTGCGGTTTTATGACCTACACCAGGTAAACCTTCCAGGGCAGTCATTTCCCTGGGGACCTCACCGCCGTATTGATTGACCAGGATTTCTGACAGGTTCCTGATCGCATTTGATTTTTGCGGAGCCAGGCCGCACGGGCGAATAATGTCATAGATCTTTTGCTGGTCTTGTCTGGCCATATCAAAAGGGTTGTCAGCCAATTTAAAAAGTGCAGGTGTCACCCGGTTAACCCGCTCATCTGTGCACTGGGCCGAGAGAAGCACGGCTACCAGTAAAGTATAGGGATCCTTGTGGCTCAGAGGAATCGGGGTTTCAGGATAAAGCTCGTTGAGCTTATCCATAATGAATAACGCACGTTCTGACTTGGTCATTTTTGCGTAAAAATTATAGGGATTTTGCGTGATTGCAGAGTCTTTTTGCCGCCTGTGTACAGGCTTCCACACTGCTTACCAATGCCAGGCGAATGCGGTTTTGCCCCGGGCTTCCGGCCCCCGTATCGCGTGCCAGAAAAGACCCGGGCACTACTACCAGGTTTTGGTCTTTATAAAGGCCCTTGGTAAACGCCTGGTCGTCAATCGGTGTTTCCAGCCACAGGTAAAAACCGGAATCTGGTTTAATGAAGCTAAATTGTTTTTCCAGAATCGGCATCATGGCGTCGTATTTTTGCCTATACAGTTGACGATTTTTGGCAACATGGGTTTCATCCTGCCAAGCGGCAGTGCTTGCCGCCTGATGGTGAAGCGCCATTGCCGAACCATGATAGGTTCGATAAATCAAAAATTTTGAGATTAAATCTGCATCGCCTGCGACAAAACCTGAACGCAATCCGGGGAGGTTGGAGCGCTTTGATAGCGAGTGACAGACCAGGCAGTTGCGGTATTCATTATTCCCCATTTCTTCGCAGGCCTGTAACAGGCCAACACAGGGCTTGCTTTCATCCAGGTAAAGTTCGGAGTAACACTCGTCTGATACCAGAATAAAATCATGTTGCTGTGCGAGTGTTATCAGCTTTTTCAGTTGCTCCAGGGACAGGGACTGACCGCTGGGATTGCCCGGTGTGCATATATACATAAGCTCACAACGGTCAAGATCAGCTGAGCTAATGGCATCAAAATCAGGCTGGTTGGTTGCTGGATCAATTTGGTAGAACACCGGTTCTACACCGGCAAGAATCGCTGCGCCTTCGTATATCTGGTAAAAAGGATTAGGTATCAGTACGCAGCTGCGAACGCCTGCTACCTTCTCGGTTCCCACCAGAGCCTGAACCACAGCGAATAGTGCTTCCCTGGTGCCATTTGCTGGCAAAATATGGTGATCCACTGTCACCGATTTAAGGTGAAAACGTGACCGCAGCCATTCGGCAATAGCTGTTCTTAATTCGATGGTTCCAGAGGTCGAGGGATATTTGCTTACCCCTGAGCAACTGGATTTTAATGCCTCCAGTGCTGCGGTTGGCGGTTCGTGTTCAGGTTCTCCCAGACTCAGTCGCAGAGAACTCATTGCGGGGTTTGGTTCAACGCCCTTAAGCAAAGCGCGCAGGCGCCCGAAAGGGTATGGGCTTAATTGTGAAAGTCTGGGATTCATGGGTATTGGCAGATTTTATACGGTGGCGATTTCATCCACGCGCTGATCAATCGTTTCTCGAATATCCCGTTGCAGTTTTTCCGCTTTCCCGTCGTTGGCTACCGGGGAGCCATCTTTGGTTTCAATGACAAAAAGATCCTCCACGCGTTCGCCTAATGTCGTGATCTTGGCGCTTTTCAATACAACTTCGTGAGCAACAAATTTTTCGGCAATGGCAGCAAGTAGTCCCGGACGATCAGCAGTAATGACTTCAAGAACCGTTTGGTCCGGGTCGCAAAGCAGGCGGGTTTCAGTCTTGACCGGGAACTGTTTTAAACGCCTTGTGGTTCTGGCTTTCATAACGCCGAAAGTCGTGTGGTCGGTATCCAGCTCTTTGTGGAGCATATACTCCAGGCGCTCAATACGCTGACGGTTGTCGTTAAAGGGATTGGCGTTTTCATCCAGAATATAAAGCGTAAGGAAACTGTATGTCTCTGTCTCGTAAAGTCGCGCATCCTGAATATTCAAACCCATGCTACCTATGGCGGTAGCAGCGGAATAGAAAAGCAGGTCAGATTTTTTGGTTCGAACAAAAACAACAGTGGCGCGCTCGCGGTCATAATGAACAAAAGGTTTGATGCTAACGAGTGGCTTGTCGTCTTCCGTTTCGCTAAGTAATAATTTGGTGTGCCAGGCGACGTCTTCAGCAATTTCTCGCTGAAAATAGTACTCGCCTATGCTGTTCCAAAAATCCTGGTACTGGTCACTGGTATAACCTGCATTTTTGAGTAACTTGGCGGCGCCATCCTTTGTTTCCTGAATAAGCTCCTGGGGATCAATGACAGAATCCTGCCCTCGGCGTAAATACTGGCGGGTGCCGTTGTATAACTGCCGCATAAGGGAAGCACGCCAGTTGTTCCAGAGCGTTGGATTGGTGGCCAAAATATCTGCCGTTGTCAGCGTATAAAGCAAATTTAACCGGGTTTCGTCACCGACGTGACGAGCGAAATTGGCAATAACTTCAGGATCCGAAATGTCTTCTCGTTGAGCGACCCGGGACATAAACAAATGATTCTGGACTAGCCATACCAACAGTTTGGTGTCGCGCGGGCTGAATCCGTGGTTCACGGCAAAATTTTTCACGTCAACGGCACCAAGTTCCGAATGATCTCCGCCGCGTCCCTTGCCGATATCGTGATAGAGACCCGCTACGACCAGCAACTCCGGGCGGGGGTAAGAGGAAAAGGTATAACTGGAAACCGGGAATTTTTTGCGTGCTTCCGGCAAGCCAAATTGGCGAATATTACGCACGACGGCCATGGTATGAATATCCACTGGATAAATATGGAACAGGTCGTGTTGGGTCAAACCCATAATGGCGCCAAACTCCGGTAGATAGCGGCCAAGAATGGCGTAGCGGCTCATCAGCTGCAAGGGAACAGAGAGGTGTTTTGGGCTACGCAGCAGATCCATAAACAGCTTGCGGTTTTCGGCTTTAGCCCTGAATTCCTCGTCGATCAGGTGGCCATTTTCCCTGAGTTGGCGAATAGTCTCGCCGTGAATACCTTCAATGGATTTATCCCTGGAAAGAATGACAAAGGCTTCTAGTATGGCGGAAGGGTTCTCCGGGAAAACATTGACACTGGTGGTCTCCAAATACTGCCCGCGCAATTGAAAACGATCATTGATGGGCGTTATTTCCAGGTTACCAGTGTCACCAAGCTCTTCGCCCAGCAGTTGCATGAGTACGTCGGTGATTTCCCGAACAGAGGACGCTGTCTGATAGTAACGTTGCATGAATTGTTCAACAGCGAGACGCTGGGGCGTATCCTGATAGCCAAACATGTCTGCCAGCCGTCGCTGGTTCTCAAAGTCCAGCTGTTCCTTGGGACGCCTGGATAGACAGTGCAGCCCAAACCTGACTTTCCAAAGAAAGATTTCGGCACTTTTTAGGGAGTTATATTCTTCTTCGGTATAGAGCCCTTTGCCAGCGAGGTTATCCAGCCCGATGACTTCGTAAGTTCTGGTAGCTACCCATTGGATGGTCTGGATATCACGCAAACCACCGGGAGATTCCTTGACGTTGGGCTCCAGGTCAAATTCGGTAATGCCGTGCCGGGCATGGCGCTGTTGCTGTTCTTCCAGTTTGGCTTTAAAGAAGCTGTTTGCAGGCCAGACTTTTTGCAAATGTTTCTCGAGCACATCTTCCAAATGCCCGGCACCGACAATAATTCTTCTCTCAAGGAGATTGGTCATGATGGTGACGTCTTCCCTCGCAGATTGTGCACACTGCCTCGGTGTTCTCACGCTGTGACCGATTTGTAACTGTAAATCCCACAGGAAGGTTAGAAATTGTTCGATCGAATCCTTGTATTTCTGAGGGTTGTCCTTTCCTAACAGGAATAGCAGATCGATGTCTGAATGGGGATGCATTTCTCCCCGACCGTAACCACCAACAGCGACCAGGGCAATGTTGCTGTCCCAGGAGTATTGTTGCCAGGCGTAGTAGAGCAGGCGATCAATCAGGGCAGAGCGGTCGCGCACAATCTTGTGAATTTCCTCGCCTTCGAGAAATCTGGCCTGCAGATGATCGTCTGCGCTTTGCAGAGCCAGGCGAAATGTTTCTGTTATATCTGTGCTCTGTTCCAGCGAACGTGCGAATTTGGCTTCATCAAAGAAAAAAAGCGCCCCAAATTCGGGGCGAACCATGTTGGTTTTTTGTTGCCAGAACATTTGCTAAAAAGGCTCTTCGCTGCGTTTGGTCAAGACTTCAAAACCATCGCTTGTTACAGCAAGGCTGTGTTCGTATTGAGCAGAAAGACGTCCGTCACGGGTAACGACTGTCCAGCCATCGGGTTTTACCTTGCCGTGGTATGTTCCTGCGTTAATCATGGGTTCAATGGTAAAGGTCATGCCTTCTTCCAGTACCATGCCAGTATCAGGCTTACCGTAGTGTAGTACCTGCGGGTCCTCGTGAAATACCTTGCCAATACCGTGGCCACAGTAATCTCTAACCACGGAGTAATGGTTGTCTTCAGCGTGGGTTTGGATCACATGGCCTATATCGCCAAGTCGGGCACCTGGGCGCACCAGTTCAATTGCCTTGTACATGCATTCCTGGGTAACACGACACAGTCGCAAAGCATGTTCTGGCACCTTGCCGACAAAATACATGCGACTAGTGTCGCCGTGCCAGCCATCCTTGATAACAGTGATATCAATATTGATGATATCCCCACTTTTTAAAATCTTTTTTTCGGAAGGAATCCCGTGACAGATAACATGGTTTATCGACGTGCAGATTGATTTGGGAAAGCCTTTGTAATTAAGCGGGGCAGGGATAGCATCCTGTTTGTTGACAATATGCTCGTGACAAATGCGATCCAGCTCGGCAGTGTTGACGCCAGGCTGGACGTGCTCCTCAATCATCTCGAGTACTTCGGCGGCAAGTTGGCCGGCAACGCGCATCTTCTCGATGTCTTCGGGAGTTTTAACGTGAACGCTCATGGATACAGAATAGATAGATGTGTGATAGGAGGTTGTGCATTCTATCTGTAACTGCTTCCTGTTCCTACTAATCAGGCAGTTTTTGATAGAGAGTGAAAGACCCTTGTTAAAATTATAATCAAAGGGTTCTATCCTCTCTTCCCTTCAATTCGTCCCTTTTTAGTCTTTTTACTCTTTGCTGTCTTTTTCGTCGAGAAATTGCTGAATTCGTTCTCGCAACAGGGCTTCGTGAAGTTCCATCTGGCGTTTTTCATTGCGTAGCCATTTCAGCAGTGAAGCCGCCATAAATACCATCAGAATCATGAACGGAAATGCCGCAACTATAGAGATTGTCTGTAAAGCGCCAAGACCACCACTTGCCAGGAGAACCCCGGCGACAAGAACCTGAACCGAGCCCCAGACAAGACGAATGCTCCGGGCGGGGGTGAGGGCGCCGTGGCTAGTGAACATGCCCAGCACAAAAGTAGCAGAATTGGCGGAGGTGATCACAAACAGAACAACAAGCAACAGCATGAGAGTGCTGAGGATGTTGGTGCCCGGCAGAAACTCCAGCATATGGAAAAGAGCAGAGCTCATCTCGCGGGTAACTGCGTCGCCTAGTCCACCATCCTCGAAAAGCTCAAAGTACAGCGAAGATCCGCCAAAGGTGGCAAACCACAAGGTGCTTAGCAGTACTGGCGTCCCAATGACCCCCAGGACGAATTCGCCAATGGTGCGGCCACGCGAAATACGGGCTATAAAGCTACCGACAAAGGGCGCCCAGGAAAGGCCCCAGGCCCAATAGAAAATAGTCCATCGTGTTACCCAGTCCTCGCCAGAATATGGCGACATCACAAAGCTCATGCCAATCACGTTGGAAAAATAGTCGCCAATGGCATTGGTCATGGCGGCGGTGATGAAATCGGTGGGTCCGAGGAAGAACACAGATATCAGAATACCGGCTGCCAGCAGCATGTTGGCGTTGCTAACGTAGCGTACACCGCTTTCCAGAGGCGCCATGGCGCACAGCAAAAAAACGATGGCTACACCTCCCAGAATGGCCAATTGGGGGGCAAGACCAAAGTCAACGTCAAATACAGAATCCAGCCCGCTGTTTATCTGGATAACCCCCAGTCCGAGGGTGGTAGCTACCCCGAATACAGTAGATACTACCGCGAGCACATTAATGGCGTGGCCAATACCGCCATCGACCCGATTTCCCAGGCTCGCACGGAAAGTTTCGCTAATGAGACCGGGGCGCTGCTGGCGAAAACGTACATAGGCGATTGCGAGACCAACTACAGCAAAGTTGGCCCACTGGTGAAAGCCCCAGTGGAACAGAGAGTACTGCATCCCAAGTTGTGCTGCTTCCGCTGACCTTGCCTCGGCCATGCCTAGTGGCGGGTTGACATAGTGAGTCATGGGCTCGGCCACGCCCCAAAAAACCAGCCCGACACCCATGCCGGCAGAAAAAATCATTCCCAGCCAGGCCAGGTAGGAAAACTCTGGAGCTTCACCATCAGCTCCCAAGCGTATCTTGCCATAATCACTCAGCCCCAAACCCAGGCAAAACAGCAAAAAGCCTGTGGTGACAAACAAGTACAGCCAGCCAAAATGGCTGGTGGTAAACTCCAGCGCCTGTTCAGAGCCATTTGCCAACTGGTCGGGACGTAACACCCCAAAAGCGATGAATCCACCCAGAAAAAGGACTGAGCTGTAAAATACCCACCCTGGGCGTTGACCCATGATTTGGAGCTCCTTTCTTTATGCGACAATCCTGAAAGAGGTCATGCTGCCACTTTTAATATGTCTGCTCAAATGTAAAAGAGAAGAGTTGTCAGTGACCCCTTGAAAAGACCTGCACAGGCTGTTCGTTTTCCTTGCGCTCAATTACAGCTTGAATGATGCATTGCATGATGAAGATGTTTACAATGCACGCCCTTTTCGACGGTGCTGTTTGTTCGGGCGGCATGCCGCAAAAATCAACACACTTTTCGCCTTAGCTTAGACGGGAAACCAATACCTATGCTTCCTCAGGAAAAACCTGTTAATCCCAATTTTTCTTCTGGCCCATGCTCAAAAAGGCCGGGTTACAGTCTAGCCAACCTTAACACCGATACCCTGGGTCGTTCACATCGATCAAAACTGGGTGCTGCGCGGTTAAAAGAAGCGATTGATAAAACCAAAGAACTGCTGGAAATTCCCGCAGATTACCGCGTGGGAATTGTGCCGGCATCAGATACGGGTGCGTTTGAGATGGCTATGTGGTCTATGCTCGGGTGCCGCGGTGTGGACATGTTTCATTGGGAATCTTTTGGCAGCGGCTGGGTGACAGATATTGTCAAGCAGCTGAAGCTGGAAAATGCCAACAACTATCTGGCGGATTATGGCAAGTTGCCCGATCTGTCTCGGGCTAATCCCGCCAATGACTGTGTTTTTACCTTTAACGGTACGACCTCAGGCGTCAGGGTTCCCAATCTCGAGTGGATTAGCGCAGAGCGTGAAGGTTTGACCTTCTGTGACGCCACCTCGGCTGTTTTTGCCATGGGTCTGGACTGGAGCAAGGTAGATGTTCTTACCTTTAGTTGGCAAAAGGTGCTGGGAGGCGAGGGGGCTCACGGAATGCTGGTGCTCAGCCCCCGGGCAGTAGAACGCCTGGAGTCCTATAAACCGGATCGACCACTGCCAAAAATCTTTCGTATGACCAAGGGCCACGTCCTGAACGAAGGTATCTTTAAGGGTTCGACAATTAATACGCCCTCCATGCTGGCGGTAGAGGATTACCTGGATGCGCTTCGCTGGGTAGAGTCCATCGGTGGTTTGGGTGCGGCTATTGCCAAATCCAGTGCCAATCTGGCTGTTCTGGAAAATTTTGTTGGTGAAAGAAGCTGGATCGATTTTCTTGCAGAAACAGCGGAAACCAGATCCAACACCAGCGTCTGTTTAAAACTGAACTTGCCTGAGGAATCAGTCAAGCAAATGGTCGCTTTGCTGGAAGAAGAAGGAGTTGCCTACGATATTGACGGTTATCGTGATGCTCCCTCCGGCCTGAGAATCTGGTGCGGTGCAACGGTGGAGGCATCTGACCTCGAATTGCTGATGCCCTGGCTAGATTGGGCATACGAACAGACTAAATAATTACTACGGGAATATTCATGTACAAAGTAAAAACCTTTAACGCGATTTCTGAGAAGGGTCTATCTCGCTTCGACGAGGATATATATGCGGTTAGTCCGGAGCATGACACTCCGGATGCATACATCCTGCGCAGCCATAAATTGAACGATGAAGTCATTCCTGAATCAATAATGGCGATTGCCCGCGCTGGTGCCGGGGTAAACAACGTTCCCGTAGAGCGATGTAGCGAACTTGGTGTTGTTGTTTTTAATACTCCTGGAGCAAATGCCAACGCAGTAAAAGAATTGGTAATTACCGGCATGCTGATGGCATGTCGTGATATTTCTGGCGGTGTCGCTTTTTGTCGAGGCCTTACTGAAATGACCAATGAGGCAGAAATGGCAAAATTGCTTGAGAGCAATAAAAAGTACTTTGCCGGATCTGAGCTTCAGGGAAAAACATTGGGAGTGATTGGTCTCGGCGCGATTGGCGCCATGGTTGCCAATGTTGCACTGGAACTGGGTATGAACGTTGTCGGCTACGATCCGGCCATCTCTGTTGAAGCCGCCTGGCGCTTGTCGAGCCTGGTAGAAAAGATGGATAGCCTGGAAGCTCTTATGGGGCGTGCTGATTTTATTACCCTGCATGTACCCGCGATTGAGGCGACCCATCACCTGATTAATGAACAACGACTTTCCCTTTGTAGAGAAGGTACGGTTTTGTTGAATTTTGCTCGTGAATCCATTGTTGATAATGCTGCCGTCATCAAGGCCCTTAACTCAGGGAAGCTACGTAAATTCGTGACTGACTTCCCGACCGCGGAGCTGGTTGTTCGGGAAGATGTGGTACCCATGCCGCACCTCGGTGCAAGCACTGCCGAAGCCGAAGAAAACTGCGCACTCATGGCAGTTGACCAGCTGAAAGACTATCTTGAAAACGGCAATATCAAGAATTCGGTGAACTACCCTACCGCCCTTATGCCGCGTATGGGGCAATCCAGAATCACGTTTTCAAACCAAAATGTACCCAAGGTTCTTGGTAATGTTTTGTCTATTCTCGCAGACAGCAATATCAATGTAGCGGATATGCTTAACCGCAGCCGCAATGACCTAGCCTACAATATTATTGATGTTGAGTCGGAAGTGACTCCCGACCTTAAAGCCAGGATTTCAGCCCTAGAAGGCGTGGTTAACGTCCGGGTTATCTAGGACGGTTAGTACAAAAGGGCGCTATTTGGCGACTTGCGTGTTGCTTATGCAAAATGCTTTATACGCTCCTGCCTTTGTGGTATAAAGCGCGCCGCTGATAACCGCTTAGGTTTCAGCAAAACTAGATTTAACGACACACAGATATTCACAACCCTTTTCCGGGTGCTTTACAGGGTTTTCCCTGAAGGTAAGAAAAGAGGGAATATCTGGAGGCTTAACCCTAACAATTGGAGTTATTATGACGACTGTCAGCATGCGTGACATGTTGCAGGCTGGTGTGCATTTTGGCCATCAGACCCGCTTCTGGAATCCTAAAATGGATCCGTACATTTTTGGATCCCGCAACAAAATTCATATCATCAACCTGGAACAAACTGTTCCGGCGTTTAACGAAGCCCTCGCTTATGTTCAACAACTGGCGTCCAACAATAACAAAATATTG
>Ga0222652_1000180_pt1 | contig 32633 bp, 47 predicted proteins | sample AntAcemetagen371_FD_179803 | JGI IMG/M metagenome (GOLD analysis project Ga0222652, IMG submission 179803) | Saline water microbial communities from Ace Lake, Antarctica - #371 | ecosystem: Environmental > Aquatic > Non-marine Saline and Alkaline > Saline | place: Antarctica: Ace Lake... | reverse complement strand
GGCAATTACTGCGAGACACTGGCTGAGGCGATGGAAGATCACAGACTTTAGCCAATACGCTATACGTCATTGGCGTATAGGGTCACCATAGGGTCACCATAGGGTCACCATAGGGTCACCATAGGGTCACCATAGGGTATTAATAGGGTATCAATAGGGTATCAATAGGGTATCAATAGGGTATAAGGGGAATAAAAAATGACACACGAAACAGCATTAACCAAGGCGCTCGCGCTATGTATAACAGCACCGGATAACAGGCTAGGCGATGCGCTCAAATTAGCGCACGAAATCGCGGAAATGTGTACACCCGCCGAAGTGGCAAGGGCAAAAGAAAATGCAAAGGGGATAACGGAATGAGAAATAATCGCAGAAATCTATGTGTACTTCTCGCGGGGGGTTTGATAATCTCATTCGCCCTCGGTGCTTTGCTCGAACCGAGCGAGGTGCTAGAGGCAAGGGAGTCTAACCTATATGCCGAGATGGTTTGCTTGGGGATTGAAACCGATATGGCCTATGGATGGCCTAACTACAGGGGGTTAACGGTAGACTGCGATCCTAGATAGGATAGGGGATATACTAGATAGGATTGAAATAAAGCGCCCCCCCTTTCGGGGGAGCTGATCACACCACAAGGGGGAGGAGGATGCATTGCGATCACAGGCAGGTTAACTGCTCTCCCCATATACCGCAAGGGGGAATAAATGTCTGATTTTGAATTAGTTTGTAGCAAGTTGGAGGGGGTGCGGCGCAAGGGAAACAAGGCTATGGCCTTATGCCCTGCGCACGATGACAAGTCTCACTCACTCAGTATTCTATACCGCGAGGCAGATGATAGGGTATTGCTCCACTGTTTTGCTCAGGACTGTAGCGCAGAGTCCATTCTAAAGGCAGCAGGGCTTGCGTGGCGGGATATCTACCCTAATGATGGGTCACCCTATACCCCAAGGGCAAGCAAGCATACACGCGAGCAGGTGAAGTCTGCCGAGTGGTTGCTAGAATTAGTGCCAGTATGCTCTCGCGAGGGGGTAGCATTTACTGAGAAAGATAAATCAGATATTTATGAGGCGCAGCGGATAGTTAATGGCGCGAGGGGGATAAAATGAATGGATGGATCAGATTAGACAGGGCAATACAGGACAACTTCCTGTGGCAAGAGCCTGAGGCGTTGAAACTATGGATTTACTTGCTAATGGCTGCGTCCTTAACAGACAAAGCGACCTCGTTTAACGGGCGAATGCTAACCATAAAGCGGGGTCAACTGGTCTTCGGTTTGAATGCCGCGAGCGCCAGATTAAACATCTCAATACGGCGTTTGAGAAAGTACCTAGATTGGTTTGAAAAAGACGACATGATTGCCAAGCAAACCACCAATAAATTCTCAATAATTTCAATAACTAACTACGCTCAGTACCAAGATTCGGGCAAGCAACTGACAAGCAAGAGTCAAGCAACTGACAAGCAAAGGGCAACAACTATACAAGTAACAAGTAACAAAGAACAATCTATACCCCCGACCGTAGATGAAGTGAAGGCGTATTGTGACTCTCGCAGCAATGGAATCGACCCTGAAATGTTCATCGCGTTCTATGAAGCGCGAGGGTGGAAGATCGGTAAAGAGAGGATGAAGTCATGGAAAGCCTGTGTCGTTACATGGGAGAAGCGTAGGCAAGAGCAGACCCCTACTCGCGAACAGTCATGGGGAGTTGAGCTATGAAGCTGCCGCAGGGGTTGGAATTAGAACAGTACCTCGAACTTACTGGCATGATGGAAGCCTCGCAGATCCACAGCGCGGGCAGGTGGCATGATGAGGTGGTCGAACGATCCAAAGGCCAAAAGATCTGGGGTGCTAAACTACCGTGGCCTAAGACGCATGACACGTTTCGGTTAAGGCAGGGCGAGTTAACCATATTCGGTGGCGCTAATGCCTCAAAGAAATCTCTGATCTGTGGCGAGATAATCCTAAGTCTGCTCAAGGAATCCAAGGTCTGCCTCGCGTCCCTTGAAATGAAGCCGAGCGAATCCCTGTACCGCATGCTAATGCAAGCCGCAGGTACGAAGGATGATGGCACACCCGCCGAGCCATTTATTCAAGAGTTCTCAGCGTTCGTTGACAAGAACCTAGTCATATTTGACCAGTTAGACACAGTGAAGCCTGAGCGAGTGCTATCCATCATCCACTATTGCGTGAAGGAACTGGGCTGCAAGTATGTCTTCGTTGATTCCCTGGCGAAATGTGGCACGGGCTTTCAAGATTATGCAGCCGAGACAGAGTTCGTGAATAAGCTACAGCACTGCGCCAAGACATTAGATGTCGGGATTATATTAGTGGCTCACATTCGGAAGCCCCCACAGGCAGATGACAATTGGATACCCGACAAGTATTCCATTCGCGGGGCAGGTACGCTTACAGATATGGCTGATAATGTCCTGCTAACTTGTAGCAACGCGAAGCGAAAACAGCTAAAGGAATTAGCTAAGATGACCGAACTAGATGAGAAGCAGCAGGAATTTTTAGCCAAACATAAAGACCAAAAATTCATTGTTGCCAAGCAAAGACACAGCGGTGGATGGGAGGGAACATACAATTTTTACTTTCACGACAACAGCTTACAGCTAACCGAGCAGGAGGATCGGCCTAGAAGATTTTATTTCAACACAATTGTTGACAAGGACATTTAATATATATTACGATGATTACACATTCTGAGGAGGATGCTATGAAATACATTAAAGAGTGGCTCGCTGAGCCGACAACTGCAACACAATATCTCATTGACGGTGACATTGATTGGGACGTAGTACCCCAAGATGACATCAACAAGATGATCTTCTCTGTCCTGCATGACGCAGATGCCAATGAGTATCTGTGTGACATCATGCTCTACCATGCCGACCCCGAAGTCCTTCGCGGCTGCATCCATAAGTTAGTCACCAACAAATCTGACACCCTCACCTATGCTGGGATCTTTCGCAGCGAGATGCGCGATGCTGTCATGTCTTTTATTAAGGATGTTGCCACTCGCGAGATCGGCATAGCTGAGACTGCACTGGCTGTGTACGGTCACGAGTATGCGACTTCCGAGCAGGTCATGCACCGCATTCGCGATGACCAACACGAACAAACATATTTCTAGGGGGATACCATGAAACAATCTGAATCAATAGCAAACCTAGCAGCCGCGATGGCTGCGGCACAGGGGGAGATGGGGGCAGCCGTTAAAGGCTCGTCCAATCCATTCTTCAAGTCTAGCTACGCTGATCTTGGGGCTGTAATACAAGCAGTTAAAGCCCCATTCGCGAAGCATGGCCTGAGCTATGTGCAATTCCCCGTCAATGGGCAGGGTGGCATTGGGGTATCTACACGCCTAATGCATGCATCCGGTGAGTGGCTAGAGCAGGAATTCTTAATACCTCTAGGCAAGTTAGATGCTCACGGTGCGGGTTCAGCTATCACCTACGCTAGACGGTACGCTTTACAGTCTATTGCAGGTATCCCTGCCGAAGATGACGATGGCAACGCTGCATCGACCAAGCCTAAGCATCCGCATCATCCTGCAAAAGCTACTGAGGATTTCTTCTAATGCGCCTGATTGAGTGCGAACAGGGCAGTCCTGAGTGGCTCACTCATAGGCTAGGTGTCCCCTCTGCCTCACAGTTTTCTAAGATAGTCACCGGAAAGGGGGGCAAGTCTACGCAGGTTGAGGCGTACATCAATCAGCTAGTCGCTGAAGAGTTAACTGGCGAGACCACTTTGGTCTACGTCAACGAACACATGAAGCGCGGCACTGAGTTAGAACCAGATGCCCGTGAATTGTACGAAGCCCTGACAGGTCAGACTGTTCAGGAAGTGGGATTCTGTCTGCACGATACTGTTAACGCAGGTTGTTCGCCAGACGGATTGATAGGGGAGGACGGCGGTTTGGAAATCAAATGTCCTGCCCCTGCTACGCATGTTGAGTGGGTGAAGGCAGGAGTCGTGCCTTCTAAACACTTGCAGCAGATCATGGGTTGCTTGTGGGTCACAGGCAGATCGTGGTGGGATTTCATGTCCTATCACCAGACCATGAAACCTTTGATCGTTCGCGTAGAACGCGATGAGGAGTACATAGCAGCATTGGCAGAACATGTAACCAATGCAGCATTAAGAATCAAACAAGATGTTAACCAATACTTTCAGTAGGAGAATATGATGAGTGATTACGATGATACAAACCGTGGCGCACTGTTCAAGAACGAGCGCAAAGAAGCCGAGACACACGCTGACTACAATGGAACGATCAATGTAGCAGGGCAGGAGTACTGGCTGAATTCGTGGCTCAAGGAATCTAAGAACGGTAAGAAGTACATGAGCCTATCGGTTAAGCCGAAGGATGTTCAGTCTGCACCTGCCCCCAGGGTGGAGGTTGCTTCAGAAGATATACCCTTTTAATTTATCGGGGGTGCAAGCCCCCTTATCCTTGGAGGATGATATGCCATTTTTTAATTCGCGAAAAACTAAGCAGGAAGAACAGACTCATAGTAGTAAATCAAGTTACGCGCCAGAAGGTATGCAGAGAATTAGTGTCAACCTAATGGACGAGACCTATAAGAAAATTCAGTTTAAAAAAATTGAGTTAGGCAAAAGCGCCACAGATATTATTGAAGAGTGCTTGGTTCTAAGCATGGATTTTCTTGAGCCAAAGGAAAGGATGACGGCAGAAAAGCATAAGTCGTTGATGGATGACATCGCTAAATCTCAGTCGCCACAAGAGCCTACACTTAGCTACACTATAGAAGACAGCAAGCCCGTTAAACCTAAAAGCGTTTTATCCAACAAAGCAAAACCTTCTTATGTGATAGAAACAGATTTTGCTGCGCCTCGCCCATTTTCTTCAAAGCCGAGTAGCTTGCGTCAGCTTATGCGCCCAATAGTAAAAAGGATGAAGTCTGGTGATTCTATTCTTGTAAACACTATGGCAGAGCGTCAGCGTTTTACAGATTTAGCAAAGTCTATGAAAAAGAAACCATCTACCCGCAAGCTCAGTGATGGCGATGCTATAACTTTTCGTTGTTGGGTTCTGTGAGGAGCGCTAAATGCCTATTCATATAGGAAGGGCAGTCCGAACTGCTCATGCCATCGCGGGTATTAAGCATATTAAAGTAGCCCAACAGATAGGGGTTAGTGCAGCTAACTACTCTCACTCCCTGACTCACCGGGGAATGACTGTGAAACGCTACAAAGAAATATGTGACGCGCTTGGCATGAGCATGGATGATGTATTTAAAATAGGAGAAGAGTATGCTGACGGCGACTCAGAGTAACCAACAGGTCAGAGATAAATTGGAAAAAGACTTGGAGTTGTTTTTCAGCAAGGGCGGGGAAGTTAAACACTTCCCTCCCTGCACCTACTCCGATCATATACTCACAGAGAAGCAGAGGTTTGATGCTCGCTTCGGTCAGAGGGGAAAAAAATGACTGATATAAATCAAGGGGATTTCTGGGTGGTGGATGATAGGCTTTCGCTTGAAGCTTTCATTAAGATGATGACTCAGATGTACGAGGAGAAGAAGTATCTGACACTCAAGATCAAGGGTGGCAAGACCAGAACATCTACACAGAACAACGCGCTGCATGTGTACTGTCGTCTACTAGGCGAGAAGCTGAACGATTCAGGCTATGATATGAAGCGAGTCATCAAGGAGGAGGTGGATATCCCGTGGTCACCATCGCTTGTGAAACAATACCTCTGGAAGCCCATCCAAAAGATTGTAGCTAACGAAGAGTCTACCGCGAAGGTAGGGGCGGATGATTACCACAACACTTACTCTGTACTAAGCCGACATCTCAGCGATAAGTTTGGGGTGTTCGTTGAGTTCCCGAGCAAACGCAAATGATAATCTTTAATGAGTTCACTGACGCTCTTGAGGAGGCCAAGTTCTGCGCTGACGAAGAGAAAAAAGTCTACCGCATTCTGGCAAAACCAGAAGGCTTTGGCGTACTACTCAAGGGCAAGAGCAGAACTCGAAATCGGGGCATTGAGGTAGGATACAGGGGATACAGATGCTCAATACGATCGCGTGTATAGCTATGGCAATTTACTTTGAAGCGAGGTCTGAACCCTTGGATGGGCAGGTCGCAGTAGCTAATACCATCATGAATAGGGTGGAATCTCCCAAGTTTCCCGATACACCCTGTGAAGTAGTCCAACAAGGCAGGTCACGGATGGGTCATATGCTCCGTAATCAGTGCCATTTCAGCTATTACTGCGATGGTAAGCCCGAAGTAATAGTAGACCAAGGGGCATACACGTTAGCCCTCAGTATAGCGGTAAATTGGCCTAATCTCGTTGACATAACAGGCGGGGCTACCTACTATCACAGAGATGACGTTTACCCCTACTGGATAGACAGCCTAAACATTAGCCGCCAGATTGGTCGGCATATCTTTTATCACTAGGCGCCTTCGAGATTAGATAATCATGAACGATCAACCACAGTACGATCCACCGGAAGATGTTAAAGCTGTTTCTAAGACATACTCTGTCATGTCCAAGCTGTTCAGCATTGCGCTAATCAAACTGCGCTACGATAGAATGGATACAGCGAGCCAGATCCGATCTGAGAAAACCATGTTTGCATTGCTTCACGAGAGAAACTGGGATGCCAAGAGCGACCGATAGGCGAGCAAAGCGTAAGTCTAAACCTAAGACTAAGACCTCGGCACAGCTAAAGCAGGAGTGCTACAGGGCTATACAGAAGCTCGCGAGGATAGCTGCGGCAGATGACGAGGGGTACTGTAGCTGTGTATCCTGCGGCGTTACAAAGCACTACAAGGACATGCAGGGTGGACACTTTATTCCCAAGGGCAACTCATCCTACTGGGCATTAGAGATAGAGAACATCCATCCGCAGTGCGCAGGGTGTAATATGTGGGGTATGAGGCATGGTTCTGCTGCTCAAGAGTATACGATGTGGATGGAAGACATGTACGGAAGAGCATTTGTCAAGGACATGATTGCAAAAAAGTCGTCCCCTGTTAAGAGATACAAGGCAGATTACGAACAACTACTCGCGGAGTTTACCGAGCTTATCCGTAAGCACGAGAGGAGGATATGTTAGATAAGGTTACATTTACTAAAGAGCATTTTAAGAAAATGAGATCTTGCCGAGGAGGGTTGTGTAAAGCGCAAATTGATTTGTCTAAACAGATTATTAAAGACTTAACCGGAAGCGACAAGGGCAAGCCATCCAAATTAGTAGGCCTAGAACTTGATCAAAGCGTAGTGAATCTTTTAATCAATACTAGGAATCAAAGTCTTCAAGGGTATGTCCCAAAAAAGCACAGAAAAAAATACAATAAAATTAATCAACCTAAAAAGCCGAAAATTACTCAAGATCAAATCGCTAAGTGGAAGCTAAAATCATCTTCTCAGCCGAGCCAGTTATTTTATAAATCAAGAGCGTGGAGAGAACTGCGCGTTGCAATCCTTGAGAAGTACGAGTGCAAATGCATGATGTGCGGATGCAGCCCTAAAGAACATGGGATTGTTGTTCATGTTGACCATATAAAACCAAGAAGCACTCACCCTCATTTGGAGTTAACAGAAGATAACCTGCAAATTTTGTGCGAAGATTGCAATCTAGGGAAGTCAAATTATTATATTACGGATTGGAGGCCCAACCTATGCTAAGGGTTAAACTCAGTCTCCTGAAAGTTTATGGCGTAAAACTACAGAATTGAGGTTTTCAAATGGATGAAGAAATATACATTGAGATGGTGTCCTCTGACGAAGCATACGATTGGCTTAACGACATGATACAAACCCTTGAGGGTCATGACCGTGATGTCATAGGCACGATAGCGTTGATGCTTGAAGACCTAACCGAGTTCGTAAACAAGAATGAATTTACAAAGAAGCATTTCATGCAGTTCATTGAAGACAAACACGACAACGAGGAGTTACTACATTGAGCGCAACAGACCATCAGGTAGCAGGTGACCATTACAAGAAGCTAAAGATTCAACCTATTGAATACATCCTCGCGAATGAGATGCAGTTCTGTGAGGGGGCTATCATCAAGTACATCTCTCGGTGGAGAGACAAGGGTGGTATTGAGGATCTGCGAAAGATCAAACACTTCTGCGATTTCTTGATTGAGAACGAGATTACGGAAGCACCCCTCGCTCATCTCAGCGAGAGGCGCGTCCCTAAGTTTTAGTTAAGGCGCTGCTTTTGCTCGAACTCCATTGCTTTTTCTAATCCTCCACCAAAGAAGTTGTACCAAACTTTGCCGATTATAGGTAGCTCTCGCATCATCTTGGAGTCGCTACCTACAAACTCGCCAGAAGCAACCTTCCAAACGTCTTCTGAGATCGAGTTAATCCAGTCCGTAGGAGGAGCAATAATCTCACCAATCGCAGTGCCTATCTGGCCTTTGCCAACATATTTGTCCATGACGTACTGGCTTCCACCGAAGACTTTAAACAAGTTGTCAATGTAGTTGTCCGGTATATCATCGACCGAACCGCCTTGTCCTCGGAGCATGTCTTTAGCCTCTTCAACAGTTGCTCCCATCATCGGGATAATTGTCATGTAAGCGACTAAGTTTTTAACTCCCTCGGCTTTGTTGCCAGACTTAATTTCTTGCACAATATCTCTGCGCATTACGTCTAGCTGTTTAATAGCAAATGTTTTAAGCGAGTAAAAGATTCTTCCGTTAGGGTTGCGCAAATAGTTTAACGGCATTTCCGAAAGACTAATAGGCTGTACGCCTGACAACTCGTTAAATAACATTAGCTTTACATTTTCGGTAATGTTTCCTGCGCGAAGATCGCTCATTGTGTTTTTAAATTCATCACCAAGCATGACCCCGTACTTTTTGCGCAATGACTCTACTCCGTCTGCGCTGTTAGACATGCCTTTAAATTTTCTAAAAGATGAATTGATTAGAGTGTTTTTGCCTAGCTTATCAATGGCCTTAAATCCCACTGCTCCAAGAGTTTTGTCTAGCAATTTTGCGGTCTTGCCTACAGTCGCAAGCTCTTGCCCAATCACCTTGTCTAGTCCTAGATCAGAAATATCTACATTTTTTCTTCCAAGCATAGATGAAATTGTATGTTTAAATCCATTTATATAAGCAGACATTCCAATATCGCCAATCTGTGTTAAAGCAGAAAACGGATTACCAAGGGTGGTGAGGTAGCCTATATTTCTAAACATTTGATTGATTTTGTTTGCACTGGCTTCGCCTAAACCAAACCTTGCCTCAAGAAGTTCTGCCATTCTGCCCATGTCATCAGCAGCCATCTCGCCTTTAGCAACAGCGTCATCCAAGTATCCGCCAATAGAATTTGCAAGGTTGATTTCTTGAACGCCTGTATCTTTTACAGTAGAGCCTCTGCCAAAAAACTTTCTTTTGTGCAGATCGTTAACCGATTTCATGATGTAAGAATTTAATGCTGTCTTCGGGTCTTGGTATTGCTCTATAAGCCTATCGTCAATTTTGCCTACAGCTCTTTTCCCAGTAAATCCGGGCTTTGCGTCCACCACAATTGGCTTTCTTCCGCGCATGACTTGATTAATAATATCAACTCTATCACCAGAACCAAGGTCGTCTGCTGATTTTAGCCCTAGTGATTTTGCTTTTGCCGCGAAGGCTCGATCAATTTGGCTCTTGTCTGTAGCGTTAATGGATTTAAGAAACTCTTTGTAATCTTTTAATTGGCGTGGGAAATAATTTTCCACATAACCAAGGTCTTCATACCCTGCTTCTTTGGTTAATCTTTTGTGAATATCCTCTAGCGTTTCTCTGGCAGCTTTCATGTAATCTGAGCTATTGGTATCGTACCTACTCATCTTAGACACAGCGTTATCAAACTCACCGTTGGCTAAATCTCTTGCCACAGAGCGAGCGTCAGTCTTGCTCATTTTGTCTAGCACTTGAGTCAGGGGTTTAACTTGCTCTAAATATTTAGAAGATTCGGTTGCAATATTGTAATCAGTTTTAACAAGCAATGAATGCGCTTTAGGGCTAATGTTTTTGACGCCTGTAGATATAACGCCTAAAAAATTCTCTGCTGTTTTAGACATTCCCGCTGCTGCTGATGGCGCAATGTTTGCTGCTCGCGCCTCAATAACCATATTGGCATTCTCAACTGACGGAACTTGTAGCTTTCTGTCAGACAAGATTAATATTTCATCAAGCTGTGATTGATCAATGCCTAATCTATTTTGAACGGTTGTATTTATTTCATCTAAGTTTTCTACCCCTGCGGCTCTTTGTTCAAACACAATTTCTTCAATGTCATCAAACTGTTTGTCTGCTTTTGTTTTTGCTTCTGGCGAATTGCGTTTAATCAATGCCTTTCGCGTAGCAGGGGTAAGCGTTTTAATTAAAGCTGATGTCGCAGGAGTAGCAATTGCTCCAAGCGCAGCAGCAGATGCAAGCTCCTGTGGATTTATTTCTCCGGTTTTAGCAAGCTGCTCTAACGCGCTGTACTCTGCGCCAAATGCAGCGCCTACAACAGCCAAACCCTTGTATCCTTGATAAGCCTTAGATATAGGGATCAAAGTAGTAGGACTCATTAAAGAGCCAATAATCGTACCCGTAATACCTGCCGCACCTCCCATGCCTTCTTGCTGAGATGCTTCAGGATATTTTTGTTGGAGCTGAATTTCTTTTGTGCGCTCCATTACCCGTCGCCTAACATCGGGCGAAGAGTTCATGTATTGCTTGCCATAAATTTCTTCTGGCGGCGTATAAGTCAGACCTTCGCGAAGGTTAATGCCAATCTTCCCCATTGGAAATTCGCTTGCAATATATGTTAAAGCGTTTCCAATATCTGTGTCAGCAGATTCGTAAGCATAAGCAAACTTATCAAATACAGATGGCTCTTTTGATGGGAAGCTCATATTTAATACTGCTTGCGCTTCGGGAGATATCTCATCAAACTTTTTAGCAGCGATAAGCTCAAGGTCGGCTTTGCTGAGTGTAGATAAATCTGCCATTAGTTCACCACTATTGTTGACGAGCCATTACATTCTGTCTAGCTTTCTCAAATGCTGCCGAATTGTACGCAGAGCCTGTTGGCTTAATTTTTTGATACTCTTCGACCACTAGCTTTTGAATCGCTGCATTGTTTTGATCTGTGACGTTTTGCTCCGCTGCGTTTAAATTAGTAAGTTTTAATAAGCCGCTACTCATTTGTGTGTAACCTACAGGAACTTCATCTAACTTAGCGGCATCCTCTTTACTAATCGTGTCAGGGAACTGAGGAGAAGCAGGTGCAGTCCCTGCTAATTGAACAGCAGCCTCTTGAGCCGCTGCTTCTGCAGCTTCAGGATTGTCGTTTAATGAAGATTCTCCTGCTATGTCTTGCGCCATTTCTTCAACATCTATTTCTAATAAGTCTGCACCAGTACCGGTAGTAATAGATGCTTCGACCAACTCCAAGATTTCGCTTGGAGTTTTGTTTATGTTGCTAGGCATTGAGCTAAATTTTCCCGCAAGTTCTAAGAGCCTTGCTTCGCTTACGTCTGGATCACCACCCCACCAACCTTTTGTTTTAAGCATTTTGTTTAATACTGGTCGCTCCCTAGCTAACTCTAAGTAACCATCGCGTTGGTTTGCGGGGATTGGTTTAAATTCTGCTTTAGGTGTTGCTCTAAACTGTGCGGATTGGATAGAAGCAACGTCACGCATTCCGTCTTTTGGATCAAGAACTCCACTCTCGATACCAGTGGCTATGGCGTCGTACTCCGTGCCGAGCTTTCTAACTGCCGTTGCTAATGTAGGCAAGTTTGTTCTGTAGTTCTGCGCATCAATAACAGCCTGACCTCTTTCGGAGATTTGCAAAGCAGCACTTGCTTCTTGCAATCCAGAAGTTCTCAGACTTGCTTCTTGCGTTCTGCGAGTAAGGTCTCTGTCTTCTGCTTCAGTTCTTAGTCTCGCGGCTTCTTGACGCAGGGTAGCAGCGCGAAGCGGGTCTATAGACTGAACCATGTTTGCTGCTTGTAACATTCCCGCAGGAGTAGAAGTGTCTACTTTGCTTAACGCTTCTTGCAGCTTCTCACCCGTAGTCCTTGGATCGATCCCAAGCATAGGCTGTACCGCACGGCGCAAGTCTTCGTTACGCTGTACGCCTAGCTGACCTGCCATCTGGGCAAGAGGGGCTAATGCTCTAGCTCTTCCTGTCAGACCTGATGCTAGTAGCTGACCTTGAGCCATGCCTTGCTGTAGTAGTTTCTGCTGACGCTGTTCGGGAGTGTCAATGATATCCGCGAAGAGTGTGCTTATATTAATAGGCATTGTTTAACTCCTATGTTCCCGTTGGGTTGGGATTGTTGTTACCAACACCTAGCTCAAACAAGGCTTGCATTAAAGCAGAGCCATCTTGCGCTTGCGGTGTTTTGGCGGCTTGCTCACCCTTAAGCAGATCAAACAGACCTTGGAACTGCTGCTGACGTAGCGCATTAGCAAGTGCCGAGTAACCAAGCTGCGACTCAAGAGTAGACTCTGCCAGTCCTGCGCCTATGCCTAAGCCGGTAGACTGTAGACCCGCACCAATCTGTGATGCTTGCAATGCAGGAGATAGAGTCGCGAGGAGTTGGTTCTGGCCTTGGTAAGCAGCAGGGAGAGACTGTAGCCCTAGCTGACCCAACAAATCAAACCGACCTCGTGTTTCCCCTAAACCTGCCAGTGTTTGCTGCGAGGTTAACGCTTGCTCTGCTCTAGCCTGTTCCATAGCTGTTAATGCAGAACCCGCTTGCTGCTCTTGTATGGCCTTCTCCAGGGTTAGTTGCTCAGGTGTCCCACCAAACATACTGGTCTGTACACCCGTCCTTCCTTGACCAAATAGACGCTCTTCAAGGGCTAGGCGCTGACGTTCCTGCTCAGGTGCTTGCAGGGCTGTTAGGTTGCCCATTATTTCCTGCTCTCGCGCACCTCTTTGCGTAGGGTCTTGCGTCAGCATGCGGATAATCTCGCCTTGCTCTGCTTCTCGTGCAGCAGGATCATCTAAGAATCCAAATGCGCGAGTACCAAAGCCTAACATCTGCTCTTGTAGAGCTTGTTCGGTAGGACTGAGCATTGTATCTAGGTTGCCAGTAGAGCCAAACGTAGCCCTTGCACCAGTAGGAGTGGTAACGCCGAAGGGTTTAAATGTAGACTGACGACCTATCTCGCCCATCAATCCACCGCTAGTAGGGTCGGGCATCATGTTGCCGTAGACCGTTCTTACGTCACGCTCACCTGCTTTTTCAATGTCGCTGATTGCTTTCTGTTGAGCGGCTGCGCCACCTATAGAAGATAGCAAGCCACCCGTAGTACCGCCAAATAAATTATCATACCAAGCCATTAGTAAGTACCTCCATCAATAGTACCGAACGTAGACGTACCACTAACGCTGAGGTTAGCTGCGGTTACTGTTCCTGTGAATGTGGGTGACTCAGAGTTTGACTTGCTGTTTACTGCAACCGAGACTGCATCGTACTCAGCGCCTACTTCTGACCCTTTGATGACCTTAGCGGGGTTACCGCTAACCATTGCATCTTTTGCTGCAAAGTTTGTTATCTTCGTGTAGTTAGACATTACACAATCCTTCCCATGAGGGCTTGAATATTGATTTCTTGCAAGGCAATAGTCTTGCCCTCAACTGTTGTCTCTACGCCCACAGCTACTACCGTACCCTGCCCTGACGTATTGATTTTCTTGCGTGTAATCAGAGCAATCGAAGATGAGTACTCTGCTTCCGTGTTAAATTCTGAGATGTTGTATTGTCCCACATTTGATTGAGGCAAAGTATAGGCTTGTTTCTTGTAAGCACCAGAGTAATCGTATGCCCAGTTCAAAACTACCGTAGCCTCAGCCCCGTCAAACGTAGTTAAGTTAATCTTCTTGAGAAACTTTAGGTTTGATGTGTCGCCAAAACTTAACGGATGACTGAAATAACTCAAAAGATAACTGGTCGTACCATCTAAGAACCCTGTGTACTGGGCTATCCCTTCACTGTTTCCAAGATACAAAGCCTCAGTAGAAGTAGTCGCGAAGGACAAGGGATTGAGATGAGACCATGTCGTAGCCCTAAAGCTACCATCTTGTAAGGGGAAGCGTGTGTCAAAGCAGTATACTACAGCAAGCTCTGGGAAGTTTAGTAACACAAACGCCTCGCGAGGAGAGTAGTGCATGCTAATGTTACCTGTTTCTGCCGCGAAGAGAGACTTAATGTCGTTGTTGACGTTCTTAGAGATGTCACCAATAGGGGCTGATTTCTCTTGAATAGTTCTTGCTAGGCTTCTGACCCCAGAGTCATCAAGAAAGATAAGGTCTTTACCAGTAGATACCACTGCATCTCGCGACACACAACCCACATTAGATATGGTATCCGCGAGGGTCATATTAGCGGGGCTTTCCGCTCCTGAATACAAGACGATAGAGTTCCTGCCGAAGATCACTAGGAATCCATTGTGAGCTGCAAGGGCAACGATTGTATCGTATCCTGTAGGCCAAACCGTAGTTATGTCTATCGAGCCTGTAGAACCTCCTGTCCAGTGTGCGCCGTTAAGTAGATCAGACCAGTAGATCGTAGACTTATTGTCTGTAAAGTCTGCCACCCACAACCGACCAAACGCAGCAAGGCATTCATTGCCTTCCGGTGGTGTGCCTGTAGCGTGTCCGTGGTCTGACATAGGATCGAAAGTGCTAGTGCTGTCTTTGTAAACTAACGGCTCGTATCCACGCTGAAAGAAGTACATTGAGTCGTTGAAGTTGACCATCTTCCAATTGTTAGCGGTAATAGCATATCCCGCAGGGGTCAGGTCAGTCAGGGTTGTTGTGCCTGAGAATACTTTGTTGTTACCTGCCGAGAAGAAAAGGGCATCTCCGTCATTAGCAACAAACTCGCCCATAGACTCAATGCCGTCAGAGCTGCCTAGTACCGCAGCTCCGTTAGTAGACACCATGCTGTAGCCCTTCCTCGCGGCTATCCTGCCCTCTTTATCAATGACACAGTTGTCTGCAACAGCAGAAAAGCTAGGCTCTTGCGCGAGAGGTGCGTCTTGGGTGTTAATGCCCGCAAATCCTGGAGCTGTAATGGTAATGCTTTGTAATTGTTGAGCCATCTACACCACCATGTAAGTTGTTTCTAAGGGGTATCTGTTAGCGTCTACGGCAATTGCATCTGACAATGCTGATGAAGCTACGGCAAACTGCTCTGCTGCTGACTGACCACCTGTCTCACCTCTTTCGCGAAGAGCCATAGCGTAGGCCATCTGTACGATAGGATGATACGGGGCTTTGATCTTGGTAGCATCTGCCGTTAATAGAGCCTGTGGTGCAGCAATATCAAACCGTAGCGTGTACACAGCGTCAGGTTGTGGATAGACCTTTACCTTCAGATCATCATTATCATCTACTCCACTGACAATGTAGTCGGTAGGCACTGCATTCGCGGGAGTTTGATTAAAGTATACGTTATCAAAATACGGCACAGTGTTTAGCGTCAAGAATCCGTGACCGCTGCTGCTCATTGCTTGCTTAATCACTGCACTCTGCCCTGAGCCAGTAAGCGAATACTCTGCCTGACCTACGACCGTAGCAACTTGGATAGTGCTTCGCAGTGAGGAAAATGTCCACGAATCTTCTACTAGTTTTTTCGCGTCATTAATTAGGTCGCCTATCAAAGCAGAGTAAGAAGTCTCGCTAGTGGTTGATACTTCATCTTCTCTTAACCTGCGGAGGACGTTGTTAATTGCTTCTAAGTATGTCATCTACCTGCCTCCAGTGGCTTGCAAGAATCGCTCGAACATCCCGACAGGAATGTTGTCTAGCTCTGTAAACTTTGGCTCAAAGAAGAGCGAGTCAGTAACAGGGGTATTTTGGATAGACTGAAACAACGAAATGTTAGTGGTTGGTTTTGGGGTTGGCTGCATAATTGTTGGCAAAATAGGCGTGTCGTTAACAATAACATTGGGGTCTTCAGCAATAACCGGAGTATCTAAGACAGGGATAACCGGAGTATCGTCAGTTATAACTGTGTCGTCTACCACTGTGTCGTCTACAACTGTGTCGTCTAACCCGTCATCATCGTTTTCCAATTCACCATTATTAATGACCGTGTCATTATTGGTAACTGCCCCGCCATTGGTCAAGACTGCTCCTGTGTTAAGAGGGTCAGTTGCCTCGTTGAATACATCGCCAGTATCACCTGTGCCAGTATCTCCCGCACCATCACCTGCTGTGCCTTGGTTGTTGATTGCTGTGTCTGACTGTGCCGCTGCTTGGTTAATGCTTTCTACAGTATTACCTGTGATCGTAGCTACTTCTTGAGCAGAGACTCCTCGATCATTTACTATGTCAACAACCTTACGAATACTGTTGCGGTCATACGCTCCAAATATGTCTAGCGCATCTTCAAAGATAGACGCGAGGTCTTTGGTCTTGTCTACTTTTTCCCACTCTGTTTCGGGGTCGTCAGTAACAATTGTTTCCGGATCTAGGTTAGGATACAGGTCAGGGGTAAGTAAGGCGTTTTCATTAATGTTTTCATACTCTGCAGCGGTAGAAGGAAGTCCAAGCGATGTTAATGTATCGCCCATTTGCGCAAAGTAGTCTTCGCTAGACACAAATGATGGAACATCTTGAGTTTCTAGATCGGCAGCTAACTTTTCGTTAGCCATTGCCTCTGCATATGTTTGATTAAACATGTCTTGCGCAGAACTAGGGGCAGAGGTGTCACCGTAGTAACGCGATCCACCCTGGTCTGACTGAAATACATCTGAGTCTCCCTTTTCAAATACTTGTGCTTCAAAGTCCCGGCCGGACTCATCTATGTTAACAAAATCGTCCTCGGGGTATAAATCGCCGCTAGTTTCACTAGGCGCAAGATAAACACTATTTATATCAAGATTGTCATAAATAGATTCCGGAGCAGGCAAATTAGCCGCATACGCAGAAGCAACTGCGCTTTCAGGTAAGCCAAACTCTCGGGCTACATCCGCAATTGACATTTGCCCAGAGTTTATTAGGTTGGTAACAAAGTCTATCTCGGACTGATCGAAGCCACCGGCAGCAGACACATTCCCATAAAGGCTACCCGCACTTTGGTAAGTCCCAGTATTTGAGTTGTATACCATGCTGCTTGGGTTTAAGCCAACTGTAGTACCCATAATAATTCCTAGTTGCTGCGCTCTACTTTCTTAACCTTCTCAAAACTGCGTAGTCCACCGAGACCAAGCATGCCCATTAACACAGGTAGCATTGTAGCAAGGTCAATCATCGGAATTTCAACGCCTGTCTCAAGCAGATTCAAAGTCATGTTCGCGAAAGGGATGACTAGAAAGTTACCCGCCATTCCTAATACACAGACCCATCCACAAGCAGGTCTCCATCCGGCAACAAACATACTGTTATGCTTGGCTTCGATCTTATTGATCTCTAGCTGCGCCTTAACCTGTTCGTGCGTATAACGCTCTGCCATTGTCGCAATGTCATGAGCTAACTTTTCTTTCAGATCTTTATCGGGTATTACCTTGTCTAATAAGTCAGACACTGGCCCGATGAGCGATCCTAACATTGCTAACATTTAAGCCACCGCAAGCACGACAAGTAAAAACACAGCCAACAATATGGCAATAGTAGCTTGCTCATCCGTTGAACTCATAAATTTAGCTTTGGCAAATTTGCCTATTGTTTTAACGTATTTCATAGTCGTTCCTTATTTGTCAGCTTTGGTGTCAAGTCGTTTAAAGATAGCCCCGAGCATCTCTTTGATTTCTCGTATGTCATCGCGGTAATCTTCTTTAGCTACATACATAATAGGTATGGCTTTCATGTCAGCATCAATCCTATCCAATAATGCAAAGACTCGATTAACTAACCAACCAACAACGAATCCCGCTACTGCTATTGTTACGTTGAACATGACTTGATAATCCATACTACACCTATAATGTCAGGTCAGGGACTTTACGAGAGTCTCTGATTTGATAAACGTGACGGATAGCTTCGCCACCGTCTTTGTGAAATACAATCTGATTCATCACGCTTGCCGCACCGTACCCCGCCCCTGCATGCCAAGAATCGGGTGGTGCTAATGTTCCAAAGGTTTCTACAAACACACCGTTATCAGTCTCTAAGACGTTCTGATGGTGGACATGACCTACTATCCACTTGCGGTAATTAGTAGATGACCACTGAGTAGGTAGCATCTTAGGCAGGATAGCCCCTAGCTTTGCTGCTTTAACCTTATCTCCGTGGTGTACTGCTATAAGGTTCTTGCCAAACTGTAAAGTATGGAAGAAGCCGTGAGGGTCTAGTATCTTTACCCTTTTCTCTTTTGAGTAATAGAACTTTAAGATCAACGCGAGGGCAATGGCTGTGTCTGAATCGTGGTTACCACGAGCCATAATGACAGTTACGTTCTGATGCTTGGCTAACATCTTATCAATAGCAAACATAAACGTCTGAGCGGCTATCTCTAGTACTACCTCTATTCGAGTGTCTACGTCTAGCTTAGTCCCCGCGAAGGTTGTACCGCCTGATCCATTAGCGTGTATAAAATCGCCGACATTTACAAGCAATGCCTGACTTGACGCAGGAGAAGATTCTACTAAGTACGAAATCGCATCTAGCATATCGCTAGAGGCTATCTTGGTGTCGTAATCCCTAGACTTAGTTTCCCTCGCGTCAGCCCTCATACCGAAGTGTGCGTCACCTATTACAATCGTAGGCAATAAGTCGTCAGCAAGCTTCTTTGTCTTAGGCTTAGCTTTAGGCTTGTACTTTGGTAGACCCTTTGTCAGACCGCCAACAAAACCCTGTAGAGCTTTATCTCTTGCTGCCTCGGTTAGCGTACGTTTAGTCTTTAGCCACGCCTTATTACCCTCATCGTCTGAGGTGTAGATAGACCGACCAATAACCATCTCGCCTTCTGGCACATGACGAGTAGCGTCCCAGTTATCTGAGTACCCCGCCGCAGCCGCAGCGTTCTTAGTCATAGACACATAGTCGCGCATAGTAGAGGGATGGATACCTAGTTTTCCCGCTGCTTGTGCTGCGTTGCGACCGCAGTCTTCCCAGACTTGAATCGCTTCGCGCTGACGGTCAGTCTTGGCGTAATCTACTAAGCTCATACATTTTCCTGCGGCATATTAAATCAATGTGTACACTTTTCTGCGTTTTATCGACATAAGGTTTGGTTAAACCACCCGAACCTTATAGTTACCCGCACCGACCGCTGTAATCCTAACTTTGTCACCCGCAGGAGCATCAAAGTCATAATCAGTGCCTAAAACAGCGCCTTTGTTCAACACGTTAGCATCGTAGTTAATCGCTACACCGTCCGATGAAGGTGCTGTACCTCCACTGGTCATGTTGAAGATAATGGATAGATCAAGATCGTCGCCAAGCGCTATGTGGTTCGGGTCTGTAACAGCGTCTAGCTGAGTCTTGTCCATTTTGTTTTGAGCTGTATCCATAGCCTCAGCAATCGTAGCTAGCTCTGTATTAGTAGTACCAGCAGTCCAAGTCTCTGAGCCGTATGTGGCGTTAGAGTTATATTCCCAAGTCCCTGCGTTGTTACGAACAATGTCTCTCTCGCCATCTGTGTTATCTATAACAGTCCACGTTGTACGGTCGTCTGTAGAGATAGCGTAGTAGACATTGCCGTCACCTGCGGCTTGGTCTGCTGTCATTGAGTTGATGTCAGTCCAGTATTGAGTGTCTATTGAGGCTGTGGTGTGTACTGGTTGGTAGCCTGTTGGGGTTAATAATGCTCCTTCAACGTAAAGCGCCGATACTTCTGCAGAAGATAACTCTTTATTAAAAACTCTATATTGGTCTATTGCACAAGTTGCAGGTGTAATTCCTGAGTTAATGACTATTTCATGCGTAGAATTATTTACACTAACTGACTGGTTAATTAAAAGAGTATTGTCAGCATATATTTTTAGTGTTCCGTTTCCAATTACCCATACAACATGATGCCAAGTACCGGAAGTAAGAGTAAACCCAGTGCTAAAACCCATTCCGTTATTTATCCAATAGCTTAAAACAAACCCATTAAAATACAATCCTGAAGCAGTACCTGATTCTAACAATGAGATATGACTAAGTTGGCTTGTTGATGTGTTTACCCAAAAAGACATAGTACGAACGGTGTTAGAAGGATTATAAGTAACGCCTGTGTCTATATGGCTTGATCCGTTAAAATCAGCGGCTTGTGAAAACTTACCAGTAGTATAGGCCGCAGTGCCTGTCCAAGTGCCGTTGTAAGTGCCGCCAGTGTCGTTTGCGTTTCCATCTAGCTGATATAAAGCTATTGCGCTTGAATCGCCCAAAGCATCTAGTGTATTAATTGTGCTAATTAAACCACCACTCAACTGCAAATCCCCATCCGCAGCATTATAGACAACGCCGTACATCTCCCAAGAGCCTGATGCGACTTGATCGTATGATGTAGGTGCTGTGGTTTCTACAAAAGAGCCGTCTGTGGCTGTTAAAACAAACACGCCGTCATTGGCTTCGATGGTCTTGCCTACGTCTGCTGAGGCGAATGAGCCTGTGCCGAGTACAAACGGAGAAGCGCCACCAGTAAAATCCAACGTAGTCGCATAAGCACTATTAATGCGCGTGTAATTCTCTGTAGTCGAATTAACATCCCAATTGTTGTTAGTCACGCCTGACTGTGGGACTTCTTTAGTCACACTGACCACTGGCGCAAGCACAGAGCTAGTCAGGTTTATGGTAGATGACTCGCCAGTAGTGAAGGTCTTGGTTAGCGTGCCACTGGTAACAGAGATGTTATCTAGCGCATTGTCCAGAGTATTTATCTGAGACTGTACGTCAGAGGTAACATTGTCAATGTAGTTAATCGTTGCCGCGCTATCGGCTATGTCTCTTGGGTTACTCATATCTGCTCCGGCCAATCAATTGTGTTAGGGAATCCTGCTTGGGCAGGTACATCGCGAAGGGCTTGACGATAGGCTGTCATCTCAGCAGTCATTGTAACGTCTGTGGAGGCTGTCCAGTCTGTTGCTGCTAGGAGTGAGTCGCGTTCTGTGCGTACTGACACGGCCTCTCGGTCATCTGCGCCTGCTGCATATTCAGCGTCTATTGCATCCCACTCAGACTCTTCTTCTGGAGTAAACGGAAATGTACCTTCTGGAGTTGATTTGTAACGCGCCATGTTCGTTGTCCTATGAGTTTTTAATACCATAAAGCCTAACAGTCCCCGTGGTAAAGGTTGCCGCTACTTCTGTTAGAATCTGTAAGCCAGTTACTGCCCCGCTGTTGTTTGAGCTTCCTGAGGCAAACCTCATTTCATTTGATCTTTGGAATTGAGATAAATAGCCTGCGCCTCTTGCGGTTGTGCTGTTGGCGTTAAGCAAATAAAAATAGCCGTTTACAGAACTACCCGCCGGTGATGGACTGGGCAGATTTATACGGCTTTGGCTTGCTCGCCCCGCTACGCTTGAACCTATTTCAGTAAAGTCATATGTGCTGCTTGAGATTAAAGAACCCGTCTTGTACCAGCGCATATAGCAAGAATCAACTACGGTCATGGTCAGGTTGTTAACAACTAGCACATAGTTATCATAAGATGAGTCTATCCCAGAAGTTATGTTAATTGTTTGGGGGCTTCCAGAAACGGTAGTAGTGGATATTAACTCCCAAGCACCACCGCCAGCAGGAGCTGTACTGGCCCATACAGACCCATTAGAAGTTAATACGTTTCCGCTAGTCCCTGCTGCCGTTATTCCTGTTCCGCCATTAGCTACGGGCAGAGTGCCTGTTACACCAGAGGCTAAGTTTATATCTGCAAGCGTACCACCGAGCGTTAAGTCTCCAGAGCTTGTTACTGTGCCTGTAAGTGTTAGTCCACTGACTGTACCTGTACCACCTACAGAGGTGACAGAGCCTGCACCAGCAGCGTCTAGCTGAGTCTGTATGTTAGATGTAACACCGTCACTGTAATTTAACTCTGCCGCCGTAGCTGTTAGCCCAAGGTTAGTCAGAGCCGTAGCTGAACTGGCAAGGTCAGATAAGTTGTTAGATACCTGAGCGAACTTAGCGTCTGCTGCCGTCTGCGTGTAAGTATTGGCTACGTTAAACGCACCGTAAGCCACAAGGTTTACAGAGTCGCCAGTGGTAGCTCCAGTTACTAGAACGACATTAGCGCCATCAGTGGCTGTAAAGTCCGTAGTGTTTAATAGCTTAACACCGTTTAGGTATACGTCTATAAAGCCCACATCGTATGTTACTGCGAAGGTGGTCTGTCCAGAGGTTGCTATGTAGGTAACTCGCTCAGATGTTCCGTTGACCGCAGAGCCAGCAGCAGCCCAAGATGAACCGCTATAGACGAACATAGTGTCGGAGACAGTGTTGAAGTACAAAGCACCAGCCACAAGAGCATCGCCGTCATTATCTAGTGTAGGCGCAGAAGCCTTAGCGCCAAGGTAGATGTCATCGAATGCGTCAAATGAAGCCGCTGCTGCTGATGCTGAATTAGAAGCTGCTGAAGCTGAACCAGAGGCTGCCGAGGCAGAGCTAGATGCATTTCCCTCAGAGGTGGATGCGTTACTAGCTGATGTGGCTGCTGCTGAGGCTGAGTCTGCTGCGGATGTAGCACTGCCTAGAATCGAATCTGTATACGCTTTCGTAGCTGCGTCCTGAGCTGATGTAGGGTCACCCATTCCGGTTATCTTGTTAGTACCCATTGCAATAGCGCCGGACATCGTACCACCGGATAGTGGGAGTCCAGTGCCGTCTGCCGCATCAACGTAGGCTTTAGTCGCTACGTCTTGCGCGAGAGTAGGGTCGCCTACACTGACAATCTTGTTCGTACCGAGTGACAGTTGACCTGTCATAGTCCCGCCCGCTAACGGCAACTTGCCCGCGAGAGAGTTGGTGATAGTAGTGTGGAAAGACGCATCATCGTTTAATGCAGCAGCTAACTCGTTCAGAGTGTCTAGTGCAGCAGGTGCGCCGTCAATGACAGCCGCGATAGAAGTATCAACGTAGGTTTTAGTGGCAGCGTCAGAACCCGCAACAGGCTCGGCTACGTCTGTCAGTCGTGTGTTTGTAAAGTCTACAGTGCCGTTGACGACTAGGTTATTAACCGTAGACGTACCGCTAGAGGCTGTAACATTGCCTGTTAGATCGCCTGTGACGTTACCAACTACATTGCCAGTGACGTTGCCTGTGAGGTTACCTGTGACATTGCCCGTCAGACCGCCTACAAAGCCCGTGGTGGCGGTTACTGTGCTACCACGAACAGTAGAGGGGGTAGTAGCACCAATAGGTGTAGAGTTGATTGAGCCGCCTGTGACAACGGCGTTGTTAGAGGCAAAAGTACCGTTAGCGGTTAGAGTGCCTGTAACGGTAGCTGTGGCTGTTGTAATTGTAGAAGGATTAGTACCCAACTCTACAATAGCAGTAGAGGCATTCTCTGTGAAGATACGTTTATCAGTTACGTTGACAGCGAGTTCGCCCTGAACCAAGTCACTTGTGGTAGGGACTGCTGAGGCTGTAGAGCTGTTCTTGGTTACTATCGTTGCCATGTTAAATTCCTGTAGTTACCACTTAGTCTTATGTGACCAGTATCGAGCTGATAGTTTAGACGGGCTTGAGTCTTGAGCGTTATGCCTAGCGTAATAGGATTTCTTTCGCGCTTTGTCTTTGGCAGTCTTGGGATTACTCCCTGCGCCCGTCACACCCTGCTGTCCAAAGCGGACAGTCTTGATTTCGTCACCAACTTTAGCCAGTACGACATGGCTCTTGGTGGGGTGGTTAGGTGTCTTTTTGGGCTGATTATACCCACTAAGACCTAACTTGGTTATTCTGGGGTCATTGTTACGCATAAGATAAGGGGGCAGGTTTCCCTACCCCCATCTCCTTTAGCCGTTAACAGCCATGATGAAACCGCTGTCAGGACGGTAAGTCTTAACACCGTACAGAGTATCAGCAGTATACAGTGTTCCGAGGAACTCCTGCTTGTACTGAGTCTGTGAACGTACTGACATCTGCTCAGCCAAGATCATAGTGTCTTGGTGGATGAGCATTGCTGCCTTGATTTGACCGCCAGCAGAGTTGGCAGCGGCTGCTTCTGTAACAGGGCAGTTAGAAGTAACGTATACGTCAATGCCGTACAGGCTACCGATCTTACCGTTCTGTACAGTCTGGCCACCAACGAAGTCAGAAGATACATAACGCTCAACGCCCATGATTGCATTACGCAGCGAAGGAGGAATAACAAACGCACGATTGTCCATAGGGACATCAGCGTCATCCTGCTTCTGGATCAAAGCGCGGAAACAAGCATCAGTGAAAACGTCAGTAGTAGTTACTGTGTCGTCAGCGTAAGCAGTCAGGCCAGTTGATGCATCGCAATAGAACGCAGCCGAGTTAGTCCACGCAGAGCCATCGCCATCACCCAGTGACTTACCGAGTGTGAATAGGTCTGTGTCAACTTGACGCGACAGAGCATAACCCGCATCAGATGTGTAGAAGTTACGGAGCGAAGCCAGGGCTTGCGTCTCAGTAATATCTTCGATGATGCGTGAGTACTCGTAGTGCTTGTCTACTGCGACTTGCACTTCGCTCTCAGTGTTGCTCTGAATAGTGACAGCAGTTGCTGATGATTTAACATGAGCATCGCCACGGATAGGAGCAGGAATATGGATGATGTCACCCTTCTTGCCTGTCATACCCATTTTCTTTACTAGGTTCGCGAGGATGAGGTTCTTCTCATATGCTGCGCGAATCTCGTCGCTCCAGATTTCTGGAATAAATGTAGCCGCAGTAGTGTTAGTTACTGCACCACCCATATTTGGATAGGTTGAAGTAGTCATAATAATCTCTCAAAGGTTAGCTTTTTACGCGACCTTCCTGATACGCTCTCATGATCTCATCAGACATCGTTTGATAGCGTTGCGGGTTGGTTCGCATTAGTTCAATAATGTCGCTTCGTCTGTAAATCTTTCTGCTTGGAGCTTCTGAGCTTCCATTAGCGCCACCTGTCGAGGCTGCGTTTAGAGTTTGTTTACGTTCTTTGCGTTCAACACTTACGGCTTGTTGTGCAACGTCTTGAGTTGATTTCCAACTAGAAAACAATTCATCTGCCGCATCATAGTCGTACTTGTTGTTTGCTCGCTCGTATAACTCTGAACGGATCTTGCTGCCGACCACCCACTTCTGAAAGTTGGCGTCCATAGCAATCTCTTTAATGTCAGGATGCCTCTGCTGTAACGCAGAGAGAGTCTGACTTTGTCGCATTTGATTACCTAATTGCTCCAACTGTTTAATGGTTGGATGGTTTGCAATTTTGTTATCAACAGCCTTGTCGGGTTCAGCAAAGAAATCTACTTCCTCAGCCTGTTCCGGTTCGTTGACTTTGCTCTGATTAAGAATGAAATCATCTACAACTTTTCTTAGCTGACCTACTTCCTGTCCTTGCTGACCAATGCGAGACTCTGCCTCTTGATGCATCTTAATCAGCTCAGACGGAGTCTTCCCGCGATAATGCTCTGGGGTGTCGTCCTGTGGGGGAGCTACGGCTACCTCTTCCGAGACCGCTTCCTGTTGTAAATCTTCATCTACCTCGCTCGTTACTTCGTCAATAAGTTGTGCCACTATTATTAAACTCCTATGGAGACAAGACCAACTCTAAGCTACCCCGAAGGACTTATGATTCGGCTACCTTGCGTTCGTGTTTAATCTTCGCCTGTCTATCCTTAGCCCATTTCATAGTAGCTCCCGGATAAGAACCGGAGATGGGGTCAAGTATCGACTTAACAGGTGAGATCATCTTACTACTAGAGCCACCGCACTCAGGACAGTCACGCCTATAACCTTCGGTTACCTTGTTGCGATTAACCATTGCCTCATGGACATGGCCTTGCTCGCATTGGAAATCAAAAATTATCAACATCACTGCTATCCTCTTGTACATGGTTCATTGCAGATTCTAGATTGAGCATGTCAGCCAGTACGCTTAACTGGCCTTTGCGAAAGAATAAATCATTAACATCTTTCGCATCCTCTACTGAATTAATGTAAGCCGCATCAGCAGTTAGATCATTAATTAAATCCTTCCAACCTTGCGTTAAGAACATATCCGCACGGTCGTCATAATATTTTTCTGTTTCTTTATCCATTCTTCTTAGCCTTTGGCTTTGCTTGCACGAAGGCTTTAACCTCGTGAAGAAGGATCTCGTGTTGCTTCTCTAAAGACTGAAGCCGCTTGTCCATTTGGTCTAAGACGACGTTTACTTGTGTCACTACGTCCTCAAGTTCGCGTTGGGTAATCATTGCGGCAGCGCCTTAACTGTATCAAGGTTTAGCTTCTTTTCTTTGAGCTGAGCATCAGCGATCTTAAGTCTGCGTTCAAACTCTTTGTCGTCCGCATCACCTACCGCGAGGTTAGATGTCACAGCTTTAATCTGATCAATCTCTAGCTCAACAGGGATAGCCTTGGTTTCTGCTGCAATCTTCGCAGCTCTTGCTTGAGACTCAGCGCCTTGTCCGTTCAGTGCGTTAGTCTGCGACTGTTGGAACTCCATCTGCGCTTGCTGTGCAGCTTGTTGTGCTTCTTGTGCTTCAGGCGAAGGCTGTCCTGCTTCTTGTAGAGTTTGTATTAACTGCTCGCGGTTGCTCAGGTTCATGTTATCTATGATTGACTGAATCAACGCAGGATATAGCGGAGACTCAGGAGACATAGTCTGTAGAAGCTGAACCAACTGTGTGACCTCATACTCTCTGGCGATGATGCCAAGAGATGAGGTGACCTCAAACTTATAATCCGATACCGGATACAACTCAGGCTCAAACTGCATATACCTATGGGCAGCTTTAGTAACGAATGGTATCAAGAATGACTCTTGGAAGTTAATCAGTGTTCGTTTGTGGCGTTTAATCACAGCGCCCAGGGACATTGAAATCCCTGCGGCTGTTGCTTCGCCGTTAATTGAACCGCCAACGCCAGCAGAGTCTATTGCTCCTGTGGCAGTCTGTACCATTCTCTGTAGCTCACCTGCTTGCGCGAAGGTAATCTGAGATACCTGGCCAAAGTTAAATGGTTGTAACACTTCAGAAGGATTACCATTGGTAAGAATGATTTTGCCCGGTCTCACTTCAGGTTTAGCCCCGCGAGGTAGGCGTGTAGCGTCCATAGCCATCATAGGGTGGACTGTTAACGCCAGTGCATCGATTCTAGCCCTTAATTCTGCGTCTAATGCCTTCTGTGAGTTGTAACCTTTCTCACATACACCACGACCCCAGAACCTAGAGGGTACGATGTCCCAAGGAAACGCCACAACTGGGCGATCTTGCATCATGTACGGGTTCTTCTCCGCCTTTAGCAGAGTACCACCGTTAGCTATGACTACGATTGCCTCAACATAGAAGCCTTTTTCTTCCTCGCTGTCTACTAGCTCCTCAACCTCTTCGTATTCATCGTCATTTTCAAGTAAATAGCGTGGAACAAGTCCGTAATACTTGGTCAAACGAGTCTTATCGGTCGGTTGCGTGGTAAGTTCGTGGTCAGGATCTAAGTCTGTATCAGGATACGCGAAGTTAAACGGCACATCCTTGTACACACCCTTCTCTTGGAGTTGTTCTATAGCGTGTGGTGAAACAAATTCATCAATGGCTACGCCTAATGCGCTGTCTACGTCCACAGCAACGGGGTCAATCAAGAAGTTTTGAGGTAAAACAGGTCGTAATTTAACGACTGTGCGGTCTGAGATGTTCACACCTATAGCTTGTAGCTGACCATCCATAATAGGTTGGGAGGCAGGCTTCATCTCTTTGACTTCTTCTAGGACAATCTCCGCTATGCCTGTGCCAAAGACGGCTGCGTTGATAAGACACTCAGCCACACCCTTGCGAATCTTGTTAGCCTTAAAATCTTCTAAGAGTTTTTCGCGAAGGTAGACTACGTCTTGCGTTTCTTGGTCAGAGATATCGTCCTTCATGTCAAAAAACCGACCACGACCAAATGTAGCTTCTTCAATCTCTGCGACCGATGACTCTACAGCCTGTTGAAGGGCAGGGGAGATGATCTGTGATCGCTCTGACTCGCGGTTACGGTCTTCGCTAGCGTAGATACCACGCCATAGACGGTAGTATTCATCGAACTTCTGCTCGTAGTTAGTCTCGTAGTGGTCACGCCAATCACGACATTTTGACATAACCCAAGACTCAAGCGTCTCTTCTATGCCAAATTGTTCTTCGTTTGATTCAAGCATCTTAATATCCCGCTACTGAGTCGATTACGTCAAACTCATCTATTTCAAAGTCGTATGAGTAAGACACCTTAGCCAGTTGGTCTATATAGGCTAAAGCGTCTACCATGTCATCGTGGGTGAGGGCATCGGGGAATTGGAAGATTTCATCCATGAATTGGATGTTCCACTCACCCTTGTTAAGATTGCAGATTCCATTCTCGAATCTACCTTGCAGCGCCCACATCACCCTGTCAGTTTTCTTCTTGTTACCGTGGGTCAGCTCTTCGACCCTAAAAAATGTTTGGTATTTCTTCATCAGGTCTGTGAGAGGCGACATGACAGCCTGTCTGGCTATGCCCTTCTCTATCCCAATGGATATGGGTTGATAGTCTCTGACTATCTGGAATATCTTCTCTGCGGTGGCGTTTAACTCCCACCGTCCGCAAACGATATCCTTAACCCACCAACCATACTCGCCTACCTTTACAATAGCAATGGCGGTATTGTCAAGCTTTTTGTTTTTGGATTTGGCTTTTCCGACTTCCTCAAAACCCGCGAGGTCAATGGCAACGTAGTAATCGCCTGTCTCAGGCTCTTCATCATCAAAGTGAACCCACTCTTCTTTAAACATCTCAGAGCCACGAGCTTCAAAAGAAGCCATAAACTCTTGACGAAACGCGAAGGAAGACATGGATTTCTTTGCTGCATCAATCTCTTCTTTGTCCAGTAAGTCATTGTCGTAACTTGTGTAGTGCCATGCTTTATATGTGGGATCTTCGCCTAAACTGGCTTGCTTGTAGAGTTCATAAAAATGATTTCTACCCATTGGTGTCCCGATAAATAAGGCATCGCCCTTCAAGTCTGTCAACGCAGGTCGTAGTATTAATTCCCATACATCGGGCTTCATGTCTGCGTATTCATCCAAGACAAGAAACTTGAGACTTACGCCGCGCATTGTCTCAGGTCTGTCTGCGCCTTTCAAGCTGATGGTTGTGCCGTTAATCAACTTAACCTGCATGTTGTTTACATGAGAGCTTTCAATAACAGGCTGACCTATCTCCATGAGGAGATTCCACATAATATCTCTAGCCTGACCCTGAGTAGGGGCGACGTAGAACACCTGCCCTTTATCTGACTTCAAAGCGTTGACTATCAAAAGATAAGCCGCAAGACGAGACTTCCCCGTCCTGCGACCCGCAGCAACCACTTTGAAACGCGTAGGGTCGTTCCAAACTTTTTTCTGCCATTCTAAAAGACTGATGTCTAGGTTCATTTTCTCTTCGCGGTCTTCTTGGCTTGCTTAAAGTTTTTAGCTGTAGGTGCGCCTTTGCTGCCGACCTTTCTCATGGTCTCGCCGCTACCCGCTGCTATTCGCTTCTTTTTTGCGTTGATGTTGCTGTAAAGCCCCATACTACTTCCCCTTGGCTTTTTTCTTCTTAGCTGCGTCTTTAGCTTTCTTTGCTGCTGTCATTCCCGCAGGGGTGTAGGCGTATTTCTTACCTTTTACATTTGGCATCGTATTCTCCGGTTCGTATCATATTAGTAATGGTTATAGCGCGTTGTCCTACCTGCTCTGCCCAGTGAGAGTCCAAGAACTCTACCGAGGCTGCTTCGTAGTTATCAAGAGACATCTCCCTAAGAGCGTCTCTAAAGCCGCGAAGACGGCTCATGCCAAGGTTGAAGCACATATCCATCATAGCGTCTTGGCGTACCGAGTCCAAATGAGTAAACCAGTCAAAGGCTTTGGTTAGTTCTTGTTCGCAGCGCCGGATGTCATTCGCGAGGAGATAGTAGACTTCATCCTCGGACAAGCCCATAGAGTCTAAATTACGCCCAACGCCTATGGTCATATCTCCCGCCGTGCATTCGTAAGGCTTAAGCCGCAAGCCCTCGTGCTTAATTAGCAGGTCTTCAATCCTCATGGAACTCTCCTTCTATCACTTCGGGTTCTACGATCGTATCAGTAACCCCTGAGATAGTTATATTGACCGTAGGCTTACCCCCTAGTTTGTCCTTATCAAACGAGCTGATAGGCAGGATTCTATCTACTATGAGCTTCCACGCCGCAGATTGATTCTTGTGGTCATCATCTTGGGCAGCTCGGAAGATAGACTCTATCACAGCATTGGTGTCCCTCCTCGCGAGGAATCGCTGCTTCATCTCCGCCATAGCCGAATGGTCACCCTTGGGTCTACCAATAGGGCGGTTCTTCGGCTTCTCTATCTCCGACTTACGGGGACGACCACGCTTTCTCTTTACTGGTACATTGTCTTCAGCCACAACATAGAAGCTCTTTGGTAATTAATATTTGGTGTATTAAACCATTAATTGGCGAGTTTGACCAACCCTTGTGTTTATCGGGGTTTCAGGAGGGGTTTTTTTGCTTCTTTTTTTTAATTTGGCCTCACGCAAATTTGGGTTGGAACTATACATATTTGTGCGCGAGCTAAGCCCCTCCCCGTCCCCTCCGCGAACCCCGTCTGTTTATACACGCGAGCATTTAACGCGCGAGATAGTAAAGCGATCGCTTTAGTAAAGGGATTGGTTTAGTAAAGGGATTGGTTTAGTAAGTGAGAGGGGATGAATGGCATCCCCCTAGTCTACCCCTGGTCTATCCCTAGTCTATCCCTGGTCTAGTCTATCCCACACTGTTACCGGTAACACTCTCACGGTAACACGGTAACACTTTGCGGTAACACAGTAACACTCTCAACACTGTATGCATACACAGTACATTGGCTACACCCCTTGTATTCATTGGACTTTGAAAACTTGGCATGGCGAATGCATTGTATTATAAGACAACACAATACACACATGCTAAGGGGATACACAATGAATCGTGCAAACTGTACTAGAATCGCAAACGCGATAGCTACCAAGGATAACGCGTTAGCATGCAGCGTCATAGATGACATACTGACCCATGAGACGGGCGCACATTGGATTCGCGATCTAACTAAGCTTAAAGCGTTCCTACAGGATGGATCGCCTAGGTTCTCTATCATGGCGAAGGAAGGAAACGGTAAACTCCCTTTCCTTGCGTTTAGCAGTTTAGCGGGTAAGGGGTTCTGCATAGGCGCGGGCGATTGCCTAAACTTTTGCTATTCGTTTAAAGCCTGGCGATATCCGGCCGCATTCTGTAGACAAGCGCAAAATAGCGCGTTATTGCAATCTGACAGCGGGCGCGAGCATATTCTTAGCGCAATTGATAAGTTCGAGCCAGTGTTGGGCGCGATTGATTTTCGCCTGTATGTTGACGGGGATTTCACGGGCGTTGCAGACATCGCATTCTGGATGGAAGCATTAACGGCGCGCCCGTGGTTAATAACCTACGGTTACTCGAAATCATGGCAATCGTTTATCGATTACAAGGGAGTCGTGCCTAGTAATTACAAGCTTAATCTGTCGAGCGGATCTAAATACGGCGACAGCGTGAAGGATAAGCTTAAAGCTTTCGACTATGTACGAGGCGAATTCGTGGCGGTATCTATAGGGTCAAGCGTTAAGAGTACAGATCACGCCGATCGGGCGCACCAAGCCACACTCCGCAAAGCATACGGTTCTAAGGCATACACTTGCACTGGAAAGTGTGGTGATTGTACGCCAATCGGTCACGCTTGCGGTAGCGATCGCTTTAAGGGTATCGACATTATAATTGCAGTTCACTAATCAATTGTATCCGTTAAATAAGGGGTTAAACCATGCTAATAAACGAAACCGATCCAACAATATTACCTTACGATCAAGCAATTGATGCGGCCTCTGATTGCCGCAAATCAGATCCCCAATGGCAGTACACAGTAGAAATCGAGGCGCGTACTGGCCTCGCTAAGATCGCGGTATATGACGAAAATGCAATTAAGCTAGGTTATCTATAAGGGGAAATAACAATGCTAGTATTCAATTATCCAAGTAAAAAAGTATTAAAAGAGTCTATCGGAGAGCGCCTAGCCTATATCGAGACCAGTATTTTCGGTGAAGAATATCGGCGCGATGGAGTATTAACAGGGGCAAATCGCCCGCATATTACGAGGCAGGGGCGAGAATTCTTTGCTAATGTCACAATGCGCGATGGTCTTATCGCGGCCGTTAAATAAAGGGGAATCACAATGGATTTAAGCAAAGCATTAAAACAAGTAGGCGGGCAGTTGATAGATCTCAGAAATCAGAGAGCGGGCGATGCGTCTAGCTATCCATCTGCGGTAGCGATAGTAAAACGCGATCATCCCCTCCATCCGTTCGTGGTGTGGCGGGCGATCGATCCATCTAGATCTGGCAATGCGCCATTTTTTGAAAGCGGCAATTACTGCGAGACACTGGCTGAGGCGATGGAAGATCACAGACTTTAGCCAATACGCTATACGTCATTGGCGTATAGGGTCACCATAGGGTCACCATAGGGTCACCATAGGGTCACCATAGGGT
>Ga0222652_1000171_pt1 | contig 34111 bp, 29 predicted proteins | sample AntAcemetagen371_FD_179803 | JGI IMG/M metagenome (GOLD analysis project Ga0222652, IMG submission 179803) | Saline water microbial communities from Ace Lake, Antarctica - #371 | ecosystem: Environmental > Aquatic > Non-marine Saline and Alkaline > Saline | place: Antarctica: Ace Lake... | reverse complement strand
GACGGGAATATCAGCATCCGCCAGCGCCCGTGCGGAGCCGCCGGTCGAGAGAATTTCGATGTTGTGGCGGGCAAGGGCGGCGCCAAGATCGGTCAGGGCGGACTTGTCGGAAACGGAGATGATTGCGCGCGTGATCTGCGCGTCGGAAGTGTTGGGCACCGGTGGGGTATTCCTTTGCAAGCTTCGGGGTGGGGTTCGTTCCAGGCCAGGGACGGAACCTATTTGGCGGCGATGGGTTCGGGGTTGGGCGTATCAGAATGAAATTCGGGAACAAGCTGACCAAGCTGGTCACGGCAGGCGCTGTTGTTGCCGTCGCGCGCAGCCTGCCACAGCGCATCGATGGCGCGTTCGAGTACCGCACGATCGGCTACCCGGGGTGTGGCCAGCTGGATCGACGCATTGTCGGTCGGTGACAGGCTTTCCGCGTCGTGGAACAGTTCTTCGTAGAGCTTTTCACCGGACCGCAGGCCGACGAACTCGATCCCGACATCTTCATAGGGCCGCTTACCGGCGAGCCGGATCATCTGCTCGGCCAGATCAACGATGCGGACGGGTTCCCCCATGTCCAGAACGAAGATGCCGCCGGGCTCCTCGGCACCCAGTGTCGAGGCCTGGAGGACAAGCTCAACGGCTTCGCGCGTGGTCATGAAGTACCGCGTGATGTCACGATGGGTCACGGTGAGCGGGCCACCGGCGGCAAGTTGCCGTTCGAACAGGGGCACCACCGATCCCGTCGAGCCCAGCACATTGCCGAAGCGCACGGTCAGGAACCGGCATTCGCCCTCGCCGCGTGCCCGGTCGAGCGCCTGGCAATAGCTTTCTGCCACGCGCTTGGTGGCCCCCATGGCACTGCTGGGATTGACCGCCTTGTCTGTGGAGATCAGGACCATCTTCCGGGCCCCGGTTTCGCGGCACAGATCGGCCACGATCCGCGATCCGCCGATATTGGTCAGCACGCCTTCGGCGACATGGGTCTCGACGATCGGCACATGCTTGAGGGCGGCGGCATGGAAGACCAGATCGGGCTGCGCATCGGCAAAGACCGCGCGCATGGCCGTCTTGTCCCGCACATCGGCAAGGTGGGGATGGTGCGCAGGGCTGTCGGGTTTCTCGCCGACCTCAAGATCGATCGAATAGAGATTGAACTCAGAATTGTCGACGAGGTCGAGCCGGGCGGGATCGAGGGCGGCAATCTGGCGGACCAGTTCGCTCCCGATGGTGCCGCCGGCACCTGTGACAAGGACCCGGCTGCCCTTGATGAGCGCTTCCATGGCGGGACGATCGAGCACGGCCTGCGGGCGCCCCAACAGGTCCTCGACGGCGACCGGTTTGACCTCGATGGCGTCTCCGATCCCGGACTGGAGTTCGGTCAGGCGGGGCAGGCGGGCCATGGACATGCCGTGGGTTTCGGCGAGATCGAGCAGGTGGCGCATGAAGGCGGGATCAAGGCCTCGCCGCGTGACGATGAGCCGCTGCGGGCTCTCGGCGCGCAGGGCCAGCCGCCGCATCACGCTTGCCAGATCATCGGGCTTGCCCAGCACGGGCACATTCCGGATGTGCTGGCCGATCCGGCGGCCTTTTTCGTCAAGGATACCCACCACCCGGTAGGCAGCGCCCGGTTGCCGGTTGAGGTCGCGGATAAAGGCTTCGGCCTCATCACCCGCACCCACCAGCAGGACCGGCACGCCCGGCTTGCCGCTGGGGTCGGCGGTCAGTGAGAAATGACGGTCCTTGATCAGGCGGTAGAGGAAACGCGGCCCGCCCAGCAACGTCATCAGCACAAACCAGTTGATGATCGGCAGGGAGCGCGGCAGGAACTCGGCCCGGGATGTGATGAACAGGATCGGAACAAAGATCAGGACCGCCAGGCTGACTGCCTTGGTGATCTGGATCAGATCGTTCATCGACGCATAGCGCCAGACGCCGCGATACAGTCCCATGGGCCAGAGCACACATGCGGCTACAACGCCGAACAGGACGGTGTTCTGGATGATGAATTCGGCAGGAACCGTGTCGATCGAGGCCCCCATGCGCAGCCACAGAGAGAGCGGCAGGGACAACGACGCCATGATGATGTCGTGTCCGTATGCGATTTTCGCCCGGCCCAGAGGTAGTTTTGCGCGCATTCGCGATCGTCCCGTTGGATCGCCCGCTTATACCACTAAGATGTCCGAGACAAAGCCCCGCAACACATCATTCGGGCAGGTTGTCGGGCGACACGGGGCGTTTCATCCACAAAAGAAGTGCGATCACGAGTACCCCGGCGGCCAGAACCACAAGCCATGACCAGAGTGTGTGCGCCGCGAGGGTCGTGCTCAGAACAGCAAGGGCGATCAGGGCAAGATTGGTCGCACCAACAGCAAGGCTGACCTGCGCGTGGCTCCGGCCGTTCTGGACAGCCCTCTGATAGTAGTGCGCGCGATGGGCCTGCCAGATTTTCTCGCCGCGCTGCAGGCGTTGCAGCAACGTGAGTGTCGCGTCGACCAGATAGTAAAGCGGCAGGATGATCGCCGCCTGCAGATACCCCGATGCGGCCAGCACGAGCAGCAACCAGCCCAGCAGATAACCCAGCGGGATGCTGCCGATATCGCCCAGAAATATCCGTGCCGGGTGCCAGTTCCAGACCAGAAAACCCGCTGCGGCAGCGGCAATGGCCAACCCATGCCAGGCAAGCGGGGTGTGTGTCCCGATCACAAGGAACCCGATCAACGCGACCCCGCCTCCCACGCCGATGGTCTCGACCCCACTGATTCCGTCGATCCCGTCCATGAAATTGAACAGGTTCACGAACCAGATCCATCCCAGCACCACGATGGCGGCATCGAGCCAAAGCGGGAGCAGACCGTGAAACACCGGTCCGGGCAACATCAGGACACCGGTGATGACGGCGATGATCTGCACACCAAGGCGCGGCAAGGCGCCGAGGTTGCGCAAATCGTCAATCCAGGACACGGAGGCCAGTGCGATGGCGCCGAGCGGAATGATCCAGCGCGCGGTCAGGCCCGGCTCGGACGGTAGCGCAAAGGCAATCACCACCCAGACCGGGAGCAGGACGCTCATCACGCCGATCCCGCCGCCGCGCGGGGTGGGCACATCGTGTGAGCTGCGGGCGTTGGGGGTGTCGAGAATCTCGTGCCGCAGCAACTGTCCGCGCACAATCCAGACCATCACGGCGCTGGCAAGCGCGGTTCCGGTGGCAAGGATGAGGAGGGTCCAGATCAAGGCGGTGGCTTTTGATGGTCGATGGTGATGCGCTTGTAGCGGGAAAAAGAAAGGCCCGGCAAGGTGCCGGGCCGGAGACGCGCGAGATTGGGTGGGTCAGCCGGCGCGCAGTCCGAGATGGTCGAGCTGTCGGTCGATGACCAGTTTTTCGTCATACAAGGCGCGTGCGCGTTCCAGCCCGGCATCCCCCATTCGGGTGCGCCGGGCGGGATCGGCGGTCAGGGATTGCAGGGCGCGGGCCAGTGCGGCGGGGGCTTTCACCGGCACAAGCAGGCCGGTTTCACCATCAACCACCTCTTCGCGACTGCCCCGGATATCGGTGGCAACGACCGGCAGGCCGGTCAGCATGGCTTCGATGATGGACCGCGGCATGCCTTCACGATGCGAGGGCAGTGTGAAGATATCCGCCGCGCGCATCAGGTCTGGCATGTCCTGACGATAGCCGAGAAAGCGGATGCGACCGGCCAGAGCGGCATCCCCGGCGATGGAGTTGATGACATCCTCGATTCCCGATGCGTGGTCGCTTTCCAGTCGCGCGCCGACGGCCCAGAGTTCGGCGTCGACGTCGCGCATGGCGGCGATCAGCTCGCGATAGCCCTTCTCGGCGACGAGGCGTCCGGTCATCAGAACGACCACGCGATCTTCCGGTGTTCCGATTTCGGCCCGGAGACGCGCGCGCGTGAGGCAGTCATCCGCCGGTCGAAAGACGTCCGGATCGCTGCCATTGCCGATGGCTGAGATGTCACCGGTCCGGCACAGATGCAACAGCCGCGCGGTCGCCGCATCTTCTTCGGACTGGGTGAACAGGGTGTGGGTGGCGCGCCCGGCGAGCCATTCAGCCGCGATATGGGCCTGCCGTTTGGGAAACGGCATGTTTTCGTGAAAGTAGAACCCGTGCGCTGTGTAGACGATCCGTGGAACGCCCGCCTGGGCTGCGGCCAGCCGTCCGACAAAGGCGGCGGCCGGCGTGTGGACATGCACGAGGTCGAATTTCTCACATGCAAAAAGTTTTCGCAGTGCAATGCCCGAACGCATGTTGCGGACCGGATTGATGGATCGGACGAGCGGGGCAGTTTCCACACGGAACCCCTCTGCGCGTACCGCGTCCACCAGGTCACCATCGGCGCACACGCCCACCACATCATGTCCTTCGGCAGCCATGGCGTGCATCAGTGGACGCAGGAAATGATAGAGCGTGAAATCCACCGTGCTGAGCTGGCAGATTTTCAGGATGATCCCCTAGATATTGCGATCTGGATGGCCCTGACCGGCGGCCGGGGCCGATACGTTTGTTGCAGTCGCGATGGCGATCACCACCATCAGGCCGAGCGTGGTCATCCACCATCCCTGCCAAATTCCAAATCCCAGCTGTGCGATCGAGAGGGCGCAGGCGGTCATCGCAATCAGCGTGGCGGGTCCGGCGCGGTTGTGTGCGGATGTGGGTATCGAGGCCACGATCAGCGAGAAGATTGCCCCAACCAGGATGACACCCACGAGCCCCAGCTCCAGCCAGATCTGGATCAGAGCGTTGTGGGGGTGCAGGGGCATTGCTTGTCCGGTCACCGCAGCTGCACCAACTTGGAAAAGGAAAAGTTCTTCATTGTTTCCCGGTATCGCCCGCGAAGCGTCGAGGCCCCATCCGATCAGCGGGTGCTCGAATATGCGTTCTGCGGCGAACTGCCAGATTACAAGGCGATGGATTTCGGAATTTGGCGAAGAGATGTTGGCCAATAGAATTTCGATCACCGGGGGTGCCAGAACGTCGAGCAGGGGAATGGCGATAACCGAACAGGCAAACCCCAGGAGCAAGATTCGCTTTCCCAGGCCGTGCGTAATCCAGGCGAGGACAAAGGCGGCCAGACCCACCGCAAAAGCTACGAGTGGTGTTGAGGGTGCCAATGCAAACAACAACAGGGCGCTCAGGACAATGACGGTGGCGGCGGCGTAGCGGTTGCAGATCTGAGCGACAATGAGCGCAACGGGCCAGACAAGAAGAGCGATCACCGTGCTCGTGCGGTTGAGCGTGGCGAGTTCATGGCCTGTCACAGGGCTTTCGCTCAGCCAAACCGAGATGATACCGCTCGACAAGACAAATAACCCGGTCAGAACCAGACCGACGATGGTTCCGCCAACGAGCCAGTAGCCGAACCGCCGCCGCTGGTCCTGATCGAGCTTGTTTGTTGCGTCGATCAGAACGATTAGGGACAGGCAAACCAGCGCGATCCGGAGGGTGGTCTTGATGGCTCTGTCGGGGGTGATCGACCAGAGGTTGCTCATTGCGGCCCATCCCACGAGCAGAATCATGAGCACAACCAGGAGCCCGTTCGGTTTCAGGGCGAACCGGCCGTGAACGGCCCGTACGGCAAGAATACCGAGAACGCCTGTCACAGCCAGAACCCAGACCTGTGCGGTTGCCAGCACCGCGACAGGCAGGAACAGGAAGCCCATCGCACAGAGAATCCAGGCTTCCTGTCGGTTGTGGATTTGGGTTGGTGTATTCATCGAGGGACTTGTGCCCATTCCCGGTGCAGACGGCAAGAGCGCTTGCACGCGGGGCTAGGGTGCGGTGCGTCCCCAGAGTTGGTACATCAAGACGGCCCAGATCGGATTTTGGAGGTTCTGGCGGCCGGATAGATGAGTCTCCCAGGCGGCCCGGATCGGCTTGGGTTCCAGAAGCCCTGATTCCATCAGTGCGTCCTCGCTCAGCAGATTCTCGGCCCAGTCACGCAACGGCCCGCGCAGCCAGTCCGATATCGGAATCGCAAATCCCGATTTGGGGCGCTCGAAGAGCGCGGGCGGTACATGCTTGGCAAGGATGCGTCGGAGCGGCAGTTTTGTGCGGCCCGCCGCGATCAGTTCCTGCCGGGGCAATTGCCACGCGAATTCGACCAGCCGGTGATCGAGCAGGGGGACGCGCACTTCGAGCGCGTGGGCCATGCTGGCCCGGTCGACCTTGGTCAGAATATCGTCGGGCAGATAGGTGCGCGTATCGGCCAGCTGGAGGCGCGCCACCGGATCATCGAGCGCCTCGTCGAGGGCGTAAGATGTCAGTTCATGACGCGATCCGCGCACAATCTCCCGTGGGTCGTGCCATTGCGAAACAGCCGAAAGATAGGCCGCTTCATCATCGGGTGCAGCGATGGCTGCAGCCGCCTTCCATATCTTGTCGCCCAATTGGGGCGGGGTTTGCATCGGCAGAATACGCGCCAGACGGTCCCATGAACGCGGCCCGGGATATCGCAGAAATCCGGCGATCCCGCGACGCAAGGGGCCGGGCCAGGACGAAAACCGCCGGGCGATGGCGGGCAATGCCACATAGCGATTGTAGCCGCCGAAAATTTCATCGCCACCATCCCCCGACAGGGCCACGGTGACATGTTGTCGGGTCAGGCGGGAGAGGATGTAGGTCGGGATTTGCGAGGAGTCCGCAAAGGGCTCGTCGTAAAACGCCGGCATGGCGGTGATGACATCCATGGCGTCCCGTGGGGAAACATGGAGTTCTTCATGATCGGTGCCCAGATGGGCGGCGATCCGGCGCGCATCGTCGGCTTCGTTGTATCCGAATTCGGGAAAACCGATGGAGAAGGTCCGGATTTTCTGGCTGCTGGCCGATTGCATCAGGGCGACAACGAGCGAGGAATCCAGCCCCCCGGACAGCCAGGCCCCCAGCGGTACGTCGGAGATCATCCGATCCGTCACGGCCTGCTCGAGCAGGTGTTCCAGTTCCGCCTCGACCTCCGGGTCAGACAGGGAACGTGTTGCACCCTGCCCGGCCTGCGCAATCTGGCTGATGTCCCAGAAGGTTTCGAGTGCCGGGTCCTGCCCGGGCCGCAATGTCAGGATGGTTCCCGGCTGGAGCTTGCGGACATTGCGATAGATTGTGGCCGGGGCGGGGATATAGGAAAATTGCAGATAGGCTGCCAGCGCATCGGGATCGCGCGCTGTGTCAATACGCCCGGATGCGAGAAGTGCCTTGAGCTCGGACCCGAATGTGAAACAGTTATCGTGGTTGGACCAATAAAGGGGTTTGATTCCCAGCCGGTCACGGACGAGCGAGAGAGTCCTTGTTTCCTGATCAAATACCGCGAAAGCAAACATCCCGACGGCCGCTTCGGCCGCCTTGCGCACACCCCAGACAGCAATGGCTTCGAGAAGAACAACTGTATCGGAGTTTGTCGGCGTCGGGTGCCCTTCGGCGGCGAGCTGTTTGGCGATCTCGCGGAAGTTGTAAATTTCACCATTGAAGACAAGGACGAAGCGTCCCGATTTCGATATGGCGGGTTGGCGCCCCTCGGAGGTCGGCGCGATCACGGCGAGGCGTCGATGGGCCAGACCAAGACCGGTCTCGGGGTCGAGCCACACCCCGTCATCATCGGGACCGCGATGCCGGATGCTCTCGCCCATCGCCTCGGTTCGCTGGCCCAAAGCCTCGGAACTGAGTGATCGGTTGTGATCGAGGATACCCGCGATGCCGCACATTATGTCTGACTTACCTTCTGGCCGATGTTATGGGGTTCTGACGCGGCGCACGACCGGAGGCCTTCATTGAAACCTTATGATACTTCAACAACAGAAAGTCTTGGCCGGATGATGCCATGGCTTGCTGCGCTGGCTTTTCAGTTCACGCTGACCCTCAGCCTGCAGGGAAGCGCGATCCGGATGAGTCTGGCAGATTTTCTCGTGCCTTTGGCGCTTCTTCTGACCTTCGGTTTTATCTGTCATCGTGCCGGTGCGAGATTTGCATTCGACCGGGCCGTCCCCCGATGGCCGCTTTTGCTTTGGGGGGGCCTCACCACGGCCTGGCTCACCTATGCCCTTGTTGCCGGATATCATGAGATCGGCGGCTGGAGCGGATGGGCCCTACAAAACAAGTATTTCGGTTGGTACGCGTTGCTGTTCTTTGTGTTCTCGGGTTTCGCCTTTGAACGGCTGTTGTCACAGTTCGGTCCACGCTTTCTTGCCGCCTATGTGGTTGTTGCCTGGGGCATTGCGTTTGCGACCGCTGTTGCGTTCATAGCAGCGCTTTGGGTGGTGCTCCCGAAGGTTTTCCTGATTGGGCCTGATTTTCGTGCTGTGGGCATGCTGGTTAATCCCAACGCGTTTGGATTTGCCGCGGCGATCGCGATCATTCTCCAACTATCGGGTCGCGTTCCTTTGCCCGAAAGCAGATGGCTCAGGGTCGCGGGACTTGCCTCGCTCCTGGTCGCCTTTATTCTAACTGGTTCACGATCTGCCTGGGTGGCTTTTACCGTTGCTATCGCAATCATGACCATCGTAACGCACTGGGAGTGGCGGAAAGTCAAATTGGCGGTTCCGCTCGCAGCTGCTGTGCTGGCTGTGCTTGTTTCGCTCCTGCCTGCACAAACCGTCGTCCTTGAGGGCGATCAGCCCAATCGGGTTTATTTTGGTCGGGGTGTTGTGGTCACGGCGAACCATGTCAGCGTCTCCCACCGTATGGAACAGTTTGATGGCTCGATTGCGCTATGGATATCTGCGCCACTGACGGGTGTCGGACTGGGGGTCTATATCCAGCGTGAAATCGAACTGGCCAAAGGCTTGCCGCAACAAATTCATAACACCTATCTCTGGCTGCTGGCGGAAACCGGGCTTGTCGGGTTCAGCCTGATCACGGGGTTTTTCATCACCCTTCTTGTCGGGTCCTGGCGCGGTCGAAGGCACGATGATTGCCTGTTGGTCGCCATCCCCATTCTGTGCTTGTTCGGCTTGTTCGCGATGTTGCAGGAAGCGCTTTACCAGAGACATATCTGGTTTCTGGCCGGTATTCTGGTCGCCCGTCTGTTGGCGGAGCGGCACCGGGTGGACGCTCCCTAAACAGCCCGAAGACGACTTATCGGCAACAGGCGCGGGCAGTAGACATTCTTGCCTGTAAGCGTTGCTGCTCGCACCATGTGTCCGGTGTGAACGCCCAATCCGGTTGCAATGATGCCTGCCGTGACGGGGTCAAAATGCCTGTAGATCGACGCAAAGGTGATCAACCAGACAACAATTCCGGTGATACTGGCCACAACTTCGAAACGAACCAGTCCATTGCTGATCAGAACTTCATGCTGCGGTCCCCAGAGCAATTCGAGGAACCTGATCATGAACATTGCCTTCACGATAAAGGCCGCATCCACAAATCGCGCACCGAGGAGTGCCAGTAACCATTCTGCGCTGATCAGCACGAAAACAAATGCCGCCGCCGAAATTGCAATCAGCATTGTCTGACTGTCGCGGAGTCTTTGCCGGGATACAGACCTCTCAATCTGTGTGCCGATATCGCGAAGCTGGTAGGGAAGGCTCAGAAAGACGAAGTGCTGAACGACGATGAACCCGATGGCGAATTGGGCTGCAATTCGATACTCGCCAAGTTCTGCAAGGCCGATAAAGAACAGCAGGACCAGAACGTCGATATAGTTTGCCGCCCGTGACCCGAGGTTTGTGAGCATCAACAGGCCCGTATGTTTGACCACCGGTATCACCAAGGATTGACGTAACCAGCCGACATCGATGCTCCAACGCGCGATCAGCAATACATAGGTTGCGATCAAGAGAAGGATGGCGAGCCAGACCGCGGCAACGATCAGGAAAAAGCCTTCCGCATTTTCGGGGCGTAGGAGGGCAAGCAGGACAAGGATGAACAGCGGTGCAAAGACATCCCGTATTCCGAAGAACAATACGGTGCGGCCCGTTGCGCGCATCATGGCCAACAATGACTCACTGATACCCGCCAGGCTGAATGCGATAACCGTCATGATGATCGTATCGGATTGTGCGTGCAGGGACGGGATCGCAAGTGCAGTGCTGCCGACGATAACCAGAGCGAGAGCCGACACGATCAGGCTGATCATGAGATAAAGAGACCAGACGCGCGGCGGGTGATTCTTGTTGACCCTGGCGCGGGTCGTGAAGCGGTTGAGCCACATGTCGCCGCCCCCACTCACCAGGGCATTCACAACCCCTCCCAGCACGACGAGCACAGTGAACGCGCCGAACTCCTCAGAGATCATGATGCGCGCCGCAACGATCAGCGTCAGATAGCCCGCCAAACGGGAAAACAGCGCAGGGAAAATTGCGGCGGAAACCGCGGCCTTCCGGAAAAGCACGGCATAGAAGTTACGCCATCCCCGCTTACCATCCGGTTTCGCGTTGCGCTCGCGTTGCCGCGCGATCCGGGCCGAATGTGACATGGGGCGAGATATCTGGAACAGCTTGCCAAGAACGCGGTCAGGCAAGAGGTGAAACAGAAGCTCCCAGATCAGGTAGAAAAACAGGGGGCGTGCGGATGCTTTGGAATTCCAGAACCGCCAGCGCCGCCAGAGTTCTGCGGGTCGATAGGCCGATGCATGTTTGTCACGGATATATCGCCACAATTCGATATGACGGATGCGCGATGTCGAAGCGAGCATCCCTGATGCGCTGACATGGTAGTGGAAATGGGGTTTGTCCAAGGAGATGCCGGTCCAGCCGTGCAAGCCGAGACGGATATTGTACTCCCAGTCTTCGTAGCCGAGCCGCATGGCTTCGTCGTACCCGCCGATCTCTTCCCACGCGGCGCGGGGCATCAGCATGCAGTAGGGCAATTGATTGAAGTAGAGTTGTTCGAACAGATTGAACTGTTTTTCCAAGGCGCCTTCGCCCTCGCCTTCGAGCGTCAGACCGGCGAAGATAAAGCTCTCTTCAGGCGCCGCCTGAAGCGCAGCATAGGCCTCTTCAAGAAAATGGGGTGCGAGCCAGTCATCACAGTCGAGAGGGAGAATCAGATCGGCCCGGGCTTCGTTGAAGCCACGATTGCGGGCGCCAGCGAGACCTCGATTTTCCTGATGAATTACGCGGATGTCGTCCGGAACGGTCTCCAGATAAGCGATCGTTTCAGGGTCTGTTGAGCCATCATTGATGATGATGATCTCAAAGTCCTGAAAGGTTTGCGTGCGCAGGCTCTCAAGTGCGCGTGGCAGATAGATATGCGCGTTGTAGCAGGGCAGGAATACGCTGATTGTGGGGCCAGTCATGCTTTGGCGGCCAGTACGGATTGGAATATCTCGCGGTGACGCGCAATCCAGTTTTCGAGGTTGAAAGCCGTAATGGCGCGTTGTCGTGCCGCAATTGCCATCTTGTGATGATTCTCGGCGACCGCTTGCATCACACTGGCCAGCGCTTCCGCGGAGGGGCGAAACGGCTGTTCCCAATTGTCGTCAGCGGCAACGCCTGCGCCTGCCTTTGGTCCCACGAGTTCGGGGACACCGCCGCTGGCCACATAAGCGACAGGCAAGCCACAGGCCATTGCTTCGATCACGGTGTTGGGACAGGGATCAGCGTGCTTGGTCATCACATAGGCGTCCGCCGCACGATATATGTCTGGCGCGGTGTGCTGGGTATAGGGGCCTAGCAGGCGGACATGATCGCGTATCCCGGCGCGCGTGGCGGCAGATTCCGCGGCAGCGATGGCACCAGCGTCAAGCTGGCCGGCGATGGTCAGTGTGGCATCCAGCCCATTGGCTCTAACTGCGGCGAGGCCCGCAATCGTGTCTTCGAGGCGATAGGACAAATGAGCTTGGATTTTCCCGGTGAGCAGGAAACGGAACGGTGGTGAATCCACGGCGATCTCCGGCTCTCGTGCGGAGAAGTGTGTGGTATCGACGGCGTTGAACAGAATTTCACCGGGGCCCTGTCGTGTGCCAAGAAACTGGTCGGCGCATTCCCGGCAGAAACGGCTTTGCCAGAAGACGTGATCGGCCCGATGGTAGGCAGCAGCCATTCGTGCATTCTCGCGTTCCCAGTCCCCGTCATACCAACCGGGATAAAAGACACCGTTCTGGTTGTGGACGATCCCCGTGCCGCGCGCGTTGAGCCGGTCCAGTGCGGCAGGTGAAAGATAGGGGGCGTTGCTGAGGCTGTAGACCAGATTGAACCCGCCTGCAGATTGCGGGAAGGCCTGTTGCAGGCGCTGGACCTTGACCAGCGGACCGCCATTGTCACCGCTGCGCGCGCCGCCATAGAAAACCGACGGCGCAGCACCTGGTCTTGCGCGCCGCGCGAAGATGGTGGCCCGCGCTCCGGTCACGGCGCGATAGCCGGCCCGGGCAACAGCTTTGAGAAGCGGGTCCTTGCGGCGGGATGGCGGCACGCGGCTGTCGTTCAAGGTCGCGCTGCGCAACGCGCCCAGATTTCGCCCCAGGGCGTCTGGAGTTCGAGTATGGAAAATCCTGCGGCTGCGACTTCGGCTTCGAAGGCTGCGCGCGTGTGCTCGATGCGGTGATCGGGGTCGGACAGGAAATTCGCACCCACCTCGCGCCGCATGGGCATGTGCCAGCTGCGTTCGAACAGGGGCACGCGAATCAGAAAGATACCGGGGTTCAGGCGTTCACGGATTCGCGTCAGGAATCCGATCCGGTCATCGATATGTTCGAGAACGTTCGAGAGAACGACCACGTCCCAGGCGCCTTCGGGGAAAGCTTCGGTGGCGTCGCCTTCAACGAAGGTCAGATTGGATGGATTGTTTGCAGCGCGGGCCTGCGCCACGTTTGCCGGTTCGATGTCGATCCCGGTAACCACCGCCCCGGGAACGTGGTGCGCGATGGATCGTGCGACAGCGCCATAACCGCATCCGATATCAAGGACGCGATTGCCGTCTGCCACCTGGGCAGCAAAGAACCCGTGATAATCGGTCAGGCGATGTTTGGGGTGCTCTCCACCGCCCAGTGCCATGGCCCGCTCATTGATCACAAGCTCGAGCTTGTCCTCGATATCGTAGAGCCGCCGCAGGGATTGATCGGGCGTCCCGATGCGGGACTCGAGGACAGCCAGCCCCATGACGAGGCGACGCCGGAGACCGGCCGGGGTCAGGCGATACAGCCAGGACAGAAGCGCAGCGAGCGCAAGGGCGAGACGTTTCACGGGCTCTCCAAAAGCGGCAGGTAGATGTTGTGCCAGTGGGCTTTGGCGACTTCGTTCCAGTCGCAGCGTAGAACTTCTTCGCGCGCGGCGCGCAGGATGCTTTCACGATTTTCCGTGGACAGGGCATCACGGGCACGTGCTGCGATGGACGCGCTGTCGATATTTGCGATCCAGCCGGTCTTGCCATCGGTGATCAGGTCCGGTGCCATACCGACCGGTGTGGAGACGACGGGAACATGGCTCGCCATGCTTTCCATCAGGGCCATGGGGCCCCCTTCCTCTCGGGAGGTGACCAGATACAGATCAAGCGCATGATAGGCGTGCCGCAGATCGGCGTAATCCGCCACGTAGTCATGCGTGAACGGGATGCTCGCCTCTTCTAGCCGGCTTTTGACATAGCCGCGCGCGGGGCCGGTCAGCAATACGAAGACCGGCAGGTCGCGTGCCAGGTTCGCGACACTTTCCACGAAGAGATCCGGGCCCTTGATGAATTTGGGTTCCATACCGTCGCCCCAGCCGACTCCGTCCTTCTGGAACGAGCCGACACAGACCGCATTCTCGGGCACATCAAAACGCTTGCGCGCTGCGCGCCGTGCGGGGTCATCAGGTGGTGTGAACAATGTCGTGTCCACACCGATCGGAATCTGCACGATCTTCGCTTCGGGCACGCCCCAGCTCAGCAACCGGTCGCGCAGCAATCCGTTGGACGCCACGATCCGGTCGAGACGCGGCACCGTGTCCAGAAACGCGTCGATATGGCGGGCGATATCGGGGCCGTCCTCGGGCTTTCCGTGAAAGAAGGAGGTCACAAACCGATTGGACCGGGACAGGTGTCGTCCCCAGGCCACCCACATATATTGTGAGCCATAGTGAACCACCTGCTGACGGGCCTCCGACGCGTTGGTCGTGAGGTTCACGCTCCCGGGCTGCAGCTGCTCGATTCCGTCACGCACGCCGGTGCCGACCCGCCGGATGGCCCAGTCGGCATCCTCGACGACGAACTGGATGGGTGCGGGGTCACGCGGGCGCAACCCCAGCGTCGCGCTGAACTGGCGCTGGGTTGCGCTGACACCGCGTGCCAGTACCCGGGCCTGATCCTTGATTGACAGGTCTATCGTTCCTTTGAAAGGCGTTCGGCTTCTGCTGCGGCCATGCCCGAAACGACATCCGGCATGGTTTTGGTCGCCTCCCAGCCCAGCAGCTCCTTGGCCTTGCTGGGATTGCTGCGCGACTCATCGATATCTGCGGGCCGATGCAGGCCAGTATTCAGGTCGACATGCTCGTTCCAGTCGAGGTTAAAATACGCAAACGCAACCGCGACGAATTCCTGCAGACTATGGGTCGCGCCGGAGGCAATGACGAAATCTTCCGGGGTCTCGTGCTGGAGCACACGCCACATGGCATCCACATATTCTGGTGCCCAGCCCCAGTCCCGACGCACGGAGATATTGCCGAGTGTCAGGCGTTCATCCGCACCGGCTGCGATGCGGGCCGCAGCATCGACGATCTTTCGTGTCACAAAGCGTGACGGCCGCAGCGGCGATTCATGATTGAACAAAATCCCCGAACAGGCGAACAGGTCATAGCTTTCCCGATAGTTTGCGACGGCCCAATGGGCGGTCGCCTTGGCCACCGCATAAGGGCTTCGGGGCCGGAAGGGCGTATCCTCGTCTGCGGGCACCGTACCGGTGTTGCCGAAACATTCACTCGATCCGGCATTGTAGAATTTGATGGTGCGGTCGAGAAAACGGATCGATTCGAGCATGTTCAGTGTGCCGGTTGAAATGCTGTGAAGCGTCTCGACCGGCTGGTCGAATGACAGTCCCACCGAACTCTGACCCGAAAGATTGTACATCTCGTCCGGCTCGGTCTTGCTGATCGTCTGCACCACGGAGCGGAAGTCGGTCGGTGTCGTGGAGTGCAACGTGACGTCGTCACGCAGACCGAGAGCATCCAGCGCGGCAAAAGAGGACATCTCCGCATCGCGGGAGGTGCCGTGAACGGTGTAGCCCTTACCAAGCAGAAGCTGCGAGAGATAGGCGCCGTCCTGTCCGCTGATTCCGAAAATCAACGCTGTTTTGCTTTCGCTCATGGCATGTTCCCTGCCGTGTCGGTAGCTGTCCCGGGTCCGGATTCGATTACGGCATACATGGGGGCGCCGAATGGCAGGACTCGATCTACCTGCAGGGCAACACCAGCGCAGACGCCATAGAAGCGTCGGGCCCGGTTGCGCAGCCCAAACCGCAGAATCTGCTCGGGCAGCGTGATCCAGACAAGATGAACCAACAGGCTCGCCAGACCGCCAAGACTGAACACATCTGTTTGCGTGCGTACGAAACGCGGGCCGAGCGCCCCGGCCGCGTACTGGCGATAGCCATGCCAGAGATAGGCCGGCAATGCGGCGCCGGACGGGACAATATGAAACTGGATCCCGCCGGGCCGAAGGCATGTCCGCAGTCGTGCCACAAGCTCGGTATCATTCTCGATATGCTCAAGAGCAGAATTCGACATGATGAGATCATAGCACGGACCGACCTCGATATCGTGGGCGTCCATCAGGCGGAACTGCGATTCGAATGCGGCATGGTTTGTGGTCCGGTCGAAGCGATCATGAACGTCCAGACCCGTGTAGCGCCCTGAGTATCCGGCTCTGGCAAGCAGCGCGCGGGCACGACCGCTGCCGCAGCCGATTTCGAGAACATCGATCTCACCCGGCGGCAGGTGTTGCGGCAGGCCGAAGACCACGAAGGCCTCGGCAAGTTTTCGGCCCGGTGACGCAATCTGCGCCGCAACCCCGTCCAAGGCGCCGGTTGGCGGGTGCCAGCGGACGAAACGGCGAAACCCGGGTCGGGTGCAGGCCGACAGGTTCCGACCAGCGTTCTGCAAGAGATAACGTAGGCGGTCAACGGCGCCGAGCCTCTGGTCGCCATTGATCTCCATTGTCACGCAACAGGTTTCCGGGCGACGGCGAGGAGCATATGTGCGACGAGTCCTGACGGTACAAAGGGTGCGAGCGCGGCGCTCAGGGCACGCGAGGCGAACCACTGATAGGGCATCCCGAATTCATGCTGGAGTGACCGGAGAACACCCTGACGTTTTCCAATGGCGCGAATGTCGAGCACTTCGAAATTCTCACGTGCGAGAAGTTCACGAAATTCTCCGCGCGTGAGCCGCCACTGGTAGAAGCGGCTGGCAGATGTGTCCGGCTCTGCAGAGCGCCGCCAGTCGCTGGCAGCGCGCAAGGCGTGGCGCAAATTGTCGAAGGGGACGGATGTGAAGAGCAGCCCGCCGGGCTTGAGAACCCGATAGGCTTCAGCGATGCAGGGGTTCAGACCGGATTCGAAATGCTCGAATGTGCCCCAGGAAAAATAGGCATCGAAGGAGTCATCGGGCAGTCCTGTTTCACGGATGTCGCCGACCTCGAACGTCGCCTCGGAAAATCTCTCCTGCAGCGCCGCGACGGTCTTGCGGCTGATGTCCAGACCAAGTGTCGGATAGCCCGCGCGCGTAAAATACAGCGTCCAGTCGCCCAGTCCGCATCCACCATCAAGAAGACGGGCACCTTTGGGTAATTTTTCGATATAGGGTGCCATGACCTTGTATTCGGCCTTGCCCGGAATGCGGTCGACAAGCCCGGCGGGACCACCCATCTCGTCCCATTTTTCAGTCCAGTACCGTTCGACGAAATCGGTTTCGTCCTCATGGTCAGCGGAGTCGTTTGCGATGAAATCCTTGCGCATGGTTTGCCTAGCCTGAGAAATGGGTAGCGAAACGGGCGACGGGTTTGCGCCACAGGTGGCGCTGACCGACAATGGCTTCGCGGCGAGTAAGGAGCGAGTCGAACAAATCGATATAGGCATTCACGGTGCGCGCCGCGACGTGTGGATAGCCGGACATCATTGGCTGATAGTCTCGATACTTATCTATCATCTTTGTTAGCGCCGCCTCAAAAGTTTCGGGCACGAAGGAAACACCATAACCGGTACAATATTCCGGCAGCGCACCGCTTTCGCGATAGAGCACCGGGAGCCCGCATAGGGCGCCCTCATTCTGGTGGTTGCTGCCCGGCTCGTTGATTGAGGCGGTGACGTAGACATGGTGGGCACGCAGCGCGTCGGCGAGCGCTGTGCCGTCGAGCGGTTTGCGATATCCTGCATTCCTAAACTTGAACCCCCGGGGAAGGTTGCCGATGTAGGTGAAGTCGATGCGGTCGCGCCAGGCCGGCTCGGCGAGCATCGCATCGATCCGCTGATAGACGTCGAAGCCCTTCATCCAATTGCCGCCCCAGTGGTGCGTAACAAGCCGCAACTTACCTGCGCCGCTCCACGGCTCATGACCGCCTGAATGAAAGGTGTGAGGATCGGCACCGTTCAGGATGATGCTTGAATTGCCGTCGTCCTTACCGTCCCACACGGCAATATCGCGACGCATCCAGGCGGCGACAAAAACCGTGTGATCGGCAACGTAGTTGGCCCATTTCAGGCGACGGTTCATGCCGCGTGTGCCCTTGCGCTCATCGCATTCGTTGATGCGGTGAATGACTATCGCGTTTGGATTGCGACGGGTCAGATAGCTCAGGATTGCGCCTACGCTGAAGGTGACCGCCGGGTTACGCCGGCGTGGGTCGATGATCAGCACGATGTCGATATCGGTGTCATCGAGGCAGGCGGTAACGCTGTCGCCGCGGGCCGTCAGCGCCCTAATCAGGTTGGCGACGAAGCGGTTGCCGCCGCCCCAAGGGCCATCCTGGACTTCGTAGTTGATAGCGACTTTCACGCCGCTGCGCCGTCACGCGCCAGCACGAGAGTCTGAGTCGTGTAGCTGCGCCAGGTGCCGTCATGCTCCAGGAAGGGATTGCGGCCGGTTAGTGTCAGCGCGTTGGTAACAAGCCGGCCTGCGCGATTGAGCCAGAGCCTGCGGTTAGTGACCACTTCGTACCACCACAGCGGATGGGAGCAATAAGCTGCCACCGGCTCACCGAAGATCGGTCGGCACAGCGCAATGAACTCGTCGTGAAACCATTCCTGCACATGCATCGGATCGAGCGGCTTTTCACTGAAGCGTAACGGCGTCGTCAGCACCAGGTGGCTGTCCGGCTGCAGCACGCGGTGAAGTTCGTGTAGCATCGTTTTCGGTTCGCGCACATGCTCGATGACGTCGGAACAGACGGCTGCGGCGAAGCTGCCGTCCGCAAAGCCGGTATCGTAACCTTCGACACAGCGGAAATCGCCGGTATAGCCGCGCTTTTTGAACTCCCGTTGTGCGAATTCGATACCAAGCTCGCTAGTATCGACACCGACGATCGGCCGTCTGACCTTTTCATGAATGACGCCGGCGAGTGCGCCATCGCCGCAGCCCATATCGAGGATCGTTGCATCCACACCAAGCTTCAGCGCCGCAAGGCTGCGCACTACCATGTCGTAGCGGCCACGTGTATAGGCGTTCATCCCGGTCAGCCCACCGTGATAGTCGCGCCAGTGATAGGCGCCGCGGACCTGGTATTTCTCGAACTCAAGCTCACTCATGTCGCGGCCATCTTCAACGTTTCAGTCCTGCCGGTGGGCGCTGTGTTCAAGCGCGAGATGAGGGTAACAATGTCACGGTTCATACGTGCCAATGGGAAATGCCGTTCTGCCGTCTCGCGTGCCGCCAAACCGATGCGCCGGCGCAGCGTCGGGTCATGGCGCAGCGTTTCGATCGCTTCGCCCATTGCCCTTGCATCGCCTGGCGGCACGAGCAGGCAATTTTCGCCGCTGCGGTATACGTCGCGGTCCCACAGTCCTTTGATATCCGAGAGGACGACCGGCCGTCCACAAGCCATGGCTTGGAGCGTGACGCTGTAGCCGGTCGGCTGCCAGACGTCCTGCAGCGGCACTGCAACAACCGCCGCTTTGCGGTACATGTCGCGCAGCACTAGGTCGGTTATCCGCGAGCCATGGTAGCTGCCGCGGAGGAGCTTGACGGCGCGGCCTTCCGGCACGTTCAACGGCAGGCGTGTCAGCAGCTGCATCGGCATTTCGGTTGGGGCTGCGAGCAGCGTTGCGAAATCGCGCTTGGGGTCGGAGCCGACAGACAGCAGCACGCCATCATCAGGCGCGTCGTCGGGACACCAGAAATCAGTATCGATACCGAATCGGAAGAGACTGGTTTTCCCGAGTGGAATGCCGAACCGCTCGATTGCGGCGAACCGGTCGGGTTCGCCAAAGAAGAACAGGTGGTCGAGCCCGTCAAGCGCGCGTTTTACCCGGCGATGGGTTGTCTGGCGGAAGGCGGGCCGGACCACGTCGACCATGTCGGCGAGGCCATGAAAGCCGCCAACTAGGACTGGCCGGCGTGGCAGACGGTGGCCGTAAAGGCCGAGTGAAAGACTGAAGCCGTCGGTAAAGCTGAGCGCCAAAGCGGCATTGCTGAGATCCTCCGACAGTGCGCGGACGCGCTGGTAGCTGTAACCCAGATTGACCCAGGTATTACGCTTTATCTCAAAGCGCACGAGCAGGCGGCCCAGCGCATCATCCGGATCGCGTCGACTGTCAGCGATGGCAACATCGTAGCCGGCATCGCGCAGCGCCAGATAGCCGTAGAAAAATTCTTGCGGTACATCGCCTGTAGCGATGCCCGGCAAACGGTCGTTGCGGCTCTGTCCGGGAAATATGAACACGATGCGGCTGCTCATGGGCTTGTTAGGGCGCCGCCGCGACTGGGTGTGGCGCCTTCATGACCTTCGGCTGCCGCGCCGAAATCGGTCACATGGTACCAGTCGATCATGCGCGCCAGCCCTTCGCGGAGCGGCACGCTGAGTGTGAAATTAGGCAGCAGGCTTCGGAACAGGGTCATGTCGGCGCTTTTGACGAAGCGGCCCTCCGGCTTGTCGAGGTCGTTGTAGAGGGCGGGCTCGACGCCCCCTGCCGCGCAGATCATGCGCGCCAGGTCCATCACCGAGACGGTTTCCTCGATGCCGATATTAACCGCGACGCTCTCCTGGCAGACGGTCATCAGCGCCTGCATCATGCGGGCGCAATCGTCGGCGTGGATATAGGAGCGACGCTGCTTGCCCGAGCCCCAGACAACGACAGGGTCCTCACCAGCCATGATGCGCCGGACCAGCATCGGGATGGCCTGGCTGCTGCTGCCGGCCCAATGGTAGCGCTCGCTGTAGATGTTAAAGGGCCGGACGATGACGACAGGAACTTCCGTTTCGGCGGCAAATAGGTTGGCCTTCTGTTCGAGGAACCGTTTCGCCCAGCCATAACCGCGGTTGACGTATTCCGGCTCGCCGGTGAACAGAGGCAGTTCAGGGATCGTGTCCGGTCCGTCATCGGGATAGACGCAGGACGAGCTGGTGACCAGCAGCTTGCGTGGCGGGCGATTTGCCAGCGCGGCCAGCACGCTTTCGGTGACCGCTTCGTTGTGGCGTAAGATGCTGAGATGGCGTCCCTGACCGTATCCGACACCATAGGCCCGGCTGGCCAGGTGATAGACGAAATCGGAATCGCCGAGCGCTTGCGCCGCGAAGACGGGATCTTCAAGGTTGCCTTCGCGCAGCTCGATCCGGTCGGCGACGCGGCTAAGGTTTTCCATGCGGCCGCGCGACAGATCGTCGATGACGATCACGTCGTTGCCGGCATCGACGAGATGATCGACGAGGGTCGAGCCGATCATACCGGCGCCGCCGGTAACGGCAAGGCGTCCCGGAGAGGCCGTATGTTTCTCTAAAGTCTGTGCGCTCATAACCATCTTGTAGCGTGCGAAGGAAGGAGAATGAATGGTGGGGTCCGGGTCACCGGTCTGCCTGTTGTGTCTGCCGATTTTCGCCGAACAGGAACTCGATCAGACGGATATCGTATTCCGTGTCGACGCTGACGAAGTGGCCGTCAATCACGATGGCACGCGTGCGCGTGCCAAGCACGGTGCGCTGTTCGGTCAAGCAGTCGCGGGTGACGGCGTAGGCTATGCCGTTGCGGTGGTATACGGGTATCAGCTGTTGCCGGGCAATGATGTTGGCACCGGCCGGATCATAGAGGCCGAGCTTATCCTGCGCGATCGTCAGCTGCTTCAACGGGTGACTCTTTGAGTCTGTCTCCGACACGGTCCACGCCGCATCCCAGTCGCCGTCGATCAGTCCTTCCACCGTGGCGGTGACATGTTCGGGGCGCCGCAGTGGCGACGTCGGTTGCAGCATGATGATGATATCATAGCGCACCTGGTCTACAGCTTCGCACGCCAGCAAAGCTTGATGCAGCACGTCCCAGTCGCCGATACGATCACCGGAAATTGCCTCCGGTCGCATGAAAGGCGCTGCGAGCCCGCTGGCTTGGGCGACGCGTCGGATTTCGTCGTGATCGGTCGAGACGACAGCGCGGTCGAGCCAGTCCAGGCTAGTACAGATGTTGCCGGCGTGAGCGACCATAGGCTTGCCGAGTACCTGGCGTAGGTTTTTGAGCGGGATTCCCTTGCTGCCGCCCCGTGCCGGCACGACGGCAAGCGTGCGTCGACCTCCGATCATGATGCTGGCCGTGCGATCACGAAAACGGTGTCGCTGTCGCCGCTCGCTTCGAGGGCGCGGCGATAGTCCGTCTCAAGTTCGGTGAACATGGCACGGTATTGCGGATTGCCGCCGGGCTTGCCTGTGCGTAGCCAGTTCAAGTGATTCTCTAGTCCATAGCGCTGGTAGCTGCGGGTTTCCTCGACCGTGAAACCTGCTGCCTCTAGCACCCTACCAAGCGAGGCACCGGTATAGACATAGGGGTGCTGGCGCTGAAAATAGAACGCCTCATAGGCGTCGCTTTCATAAACTGCGAGCAGCGGGTCGCGCAGGCAGGGGACCTCGATCAGCAGTCGTCCGCCGGGCGTCAACAGGTGTCTTACGTCGTCGAGCATCGGCTGCGGGTCAATTAGATGCTCGAACACATGGAACATGCCGATACAGTCTGCCGTACAACCGCTGTCAATGGCCTGCGTTGTCGACATATGGTCTTCCAGCCAGGGCAGGGCGGCACGCGCCGCACGGGTGTTACCGTCGGGCTCGATGGCGATATAGCGGCGATCTGGTGACCAGTTGTGCAGGCACTCCAGAAAACCGCCCTCGGCGGTGCCGATCTCGATGAAACTGTCGGCGGCGCCGATGATGTCGGCAACCTGTTCGAGGCGATGCTCAAACACGGCACGCTGTTTCTTGTAACCGGTCAGGCCGAGTTTTTCGGCGCGTGGCTCGTAGTGTAGGTAATCGGCCGAGGGCAATGGATCGAGGAAGGCGAAGTCCCCGGCCTCGTTGCGATATACGGTGATCTGCGGATCGTCGAAAACGCCGTGGCGCGATGCTTCGTAACGGTCGCGATCGAGTGGCGCGGGCAGGCGCGTCAGATCTGGTGCGGCGTCATTGTTCGCAGTCATGCCAATTCCGATTATGCAGAGAGACGTTCGGTGAGAGCGACAAGCCCTGCGCCGTACCGTTCGGGTGGGAAATCCACAAAATAGCCCATCGCCTTTTGTACGTCGGAGGCATAGGCAGGATCGCCGACCTTGTCCATCAGATTGCGGATTGCCGGCAGGAATGCATCGTGGCTGCGCGCGACTATGATACCGGTACTATCGAGAAGTTCGCGGAAATAGATCAGGTTGCGCAATATCTTCCAGATCGAATCTACATCTTCTTCCCAGGGGATGAAGCACATCACTGGTTTGCCGTGCAGGCCGCCTTCGAGGATGATCGTCGAGAGCGGCGATACCAGCGCATCGACAGCGCTCAGAAGCGAATGAGTGCGGCTGTAAGGCGTGATAAAGAAGCCGCCGCGCTCACCGGCGGCCAGGCGCACGAGCAACGGGCGCATGGACGCCTCGATATGCACATGTGGCGGCGTGTTCTCGAGGATGTCGAGGGCGTCCTCGGCGGCGAGCCCGAAGGGGTGCGGCCGATACAAGATCGCCGTCGACGCCAATTCTCCGCGCGTGATCGCTTCGCTTAGCCAGCGCAGATGGGTTGCTTCCCGGTTTCCCTTGCTCGAACCGGCATAGAGCAAGATGCGATCAGTGGGATTGATGTTATGCTCCTGACAAATGGCGTCGCGGTCCTGTTCCGGCGGATCGCGAAACAGGTCGAACTGCGCCGCGCCAAGCACATGGACCGATGAAGCGGGCATGTTCATGAAGCGGACCGAATGGGCGCGCGACTGTTCGCCCCAAACGGTCACGGCGCTCGGTCTGCCGACCGCGGCGCGCTTGAGCGTCGGATTATCCCACGAGTTCATCAGCAGCACGCTGGGCAGTCTGCGGCGCTGTGCGCTGGCGATGACATCGTTGATGAAATAGCCGTCAAACGTGCTCGGATGGATGAGGATGTCGGGTTTTTGCGCGTCGAGCAGGGTTTCGAAATCGTCGGCGGGATGGCGTGCCAATCTTGCCCGCATCGAGGCGCAAACGATCTGGCGTATGCCCGGCAAGGCATAAATAGAAAATTGTAGCGCGGCCTTCCAGCCGACCAGTGCACGCCAGCCGCGACGGATGCTAGCCCAGTCGGTCCCAGGACGCAGCCGTGCCTGATCTACGAAAAACAACCGGCGCCAGATATGCCGGCGCTGTCCGGAGATCCCCACGTGGTGATGATTCATGCCCCATCCATCCGGTGCGACGGTACTGAGCAGCCGTTTATAGCCGACCGGCGGCAAGACGAGCTGGACATTGTGGCGCTGCACCAGCGGCGCTAACACTCGACTGTCAAGAAAATGCCGCACAAGCAGATCCGAATCGACAAAAACTAGAATATTCAACCGACGCATTAGCCCTCAGACCGAGTCTGCGCGTCGGAACGCCATATAGAGGCAGTCGGCGCGGCCGGTGCCTTCGAGATAGGATTTCCAGAAACCGTCGGCGATGCCATCTAGGACGGGCAGCCCTCCTAGACCGGAGGGCCGCCGGTCGCGCAGCCACAGTAGGGCGTTCGCCATGTCGTAACGATGAACATAGTGCGTTGCTATGGTGGTCAGGCCGGCACGCTCCGCGCACTGCGCCAAGGATGCGGCGTCGAAATACCAGCGGTGGACGGAGCGATAAAAAAAAGCGGGAAAATCGTCCGGCAGCAGATCCATCAGGATATCGTCGCGATTGGGTGTGCTGATCAGCAGCGTACCGTCCGGCGCTAGTAATTGCGTAATATCGGCTAGAAAGGCACGCGGATTGAGTACATGCTCGATGACCTGTGACGAGATGGCGACGTCGACCTTGCCAGTAAATGCCGCGGCGGCGTCTGCTGCAAAGGAATGGGTGTGGTAACCGCGGCGGCGCAGGTCGTTGTGATACATGGCCGCGGGTTCGATCGCCACAAGCCGCTCTGCGATCCCGCTGATATGATCGAGAAAGCTGCCGCCCGCACAGCCGATGTCAGCTACGATCTTGCCGCGCAGCGACGTCGGCCATAGCGCCTCAAGTGTGTGACGCTGCAACGAATCGTGCTGTTTGAGATATCCTGCCGTATTGGTTTCCTGTTCGAGCTTTGCTCGGTACGCGTCTGTCTCATAGTGGCTGTTATCGAAGCAGGACGCTTCGTTGAGGCGCTCGACGCCGCAGTCGCCGCAGCGGCTAATTTCGGCATGCTCGAGCACGTTGCCGAAGCCACCATTCCGGATCGCCCCCGAATAGACAGACTCCCAGTCCGTGCCGCCACAGATCTCGCAGGGTTCGAAGGTGGTCGGCGTCACGGGCGGAGCTCCGGCAGATCGAGGCATTTGAAGAGAAAGCATCGGGCTGTGTCAGTGTCGGCACGATAGAGTTCGGCAGCATCGCCGCCTACGCGTACGAAGTGGCAGCCGATTTGTGCGGCGGCGTCACGGTCATCGTCGCCGTCACCTATCATCGCGACATCGTTCCTGTGATGCCCTCCCGTTGCGATGATCTCGCCGAGCGCCGCGGATTTGCACTGCGGCGCACCATGCAGCGAGGTGAACAAGTCGCTCAGAGCCGCCGAATCGAGCAGACGGGCCAATGCGTCGCGCGGCGTCGCCGAAGCGATATGGAGTTCGAAGCCCTCCTCGCGTAGCGTCCGCATCAACTGGCCAGTCGCGCCAGTGGCCAGCAGGGCAAGAATGCCGTCATGGCAGACATTACCATAGCGGATCGCTAGCTGCGTCGGGTCGCCGGCTGCGTGCTGTTCAGCGCAGAACCGGGCAAACACGCTGTGCCGGTTAAGCGTAGGATTGGCAGCGACGATGGCAGCAACATGGTCTGCCGCACCATCGATCTCAGCCACAACGTCGCGGAAGGCGTTACGTTTTAGAGCATTCGAAGGTACTAGCGTCCCGTCGAAATCGAAGACCAGGCAGCGGATCATGTCGGCGCGAGGCCGCTGTTTTGGGCGATGTCCGAGGTTTCGGCGACAGCGTCGATTAGCTGGAACCTGCCCCAGTGATCTACTATCGTCTTGCGCTCGTGACGCTCTAGATTGTTGATCGCGGTGTCGCGATAGACCGAGTCGTTATTAAAGTGGGTGGTCGATATTTCCTCGAACACGCAACCAGTCTCGCTCCAGAACCTGTGCCATACACCAGGTAGAACCAGCTGTGTATCTCCAGGCTTCAGAAGTTTTTGGCGCCCGTCGACTTCGCTCCAGAGCTCGCCCCACAGGACCTGGAAGGTCTCTTCTTTGCGCTTGTGATAGTGCGACGGATGTGACTGCCCGGCGATCTGCACGATGATCTTCTTGCAGTATTCGCGGTTAATGCAATTGATCAGGACAGCCCCTGTTTCGGCGAAATTCTCGATTCCGTAATGACGAGAGTATTCCAGCTCAAATTCGCTGCCAAGGACCACACCGGCCTCGTTGAGCAAAGCTTTGATTTCATGGATAGCCGATTTGAGCACCTGAAAGGCCGGCGCCGTCGGTGTTTCAATCTGGGTCAGGGTGAGCGGGGCGTCGGCAGGTATGTCGGCCTGTGCCCGGATGCCAAGCTGCCAGCCGCTGCTGCTCAGGCTGTCCGTGACATAGGGCATGGCGAAGTAGACTTGATCGCGGCTGACGATCTCGCCGGAGGCGATAGGCGTACGAGCGAAGACACCGCGCCGCAGGCTGTCGATCGAGTCCAGTTCGGCCTGGGCCGGATTCTGGCGCTCGTGCGAGCCGAGCAGATCGGTGGCCTGGTGCCAGGCAGCCAGCCATTCATCTATCTGTTCCGGAGTTGAGGAATAGGCGTTCAGCTTTATTGTCTCGGTTGGCAAGCCGATATGGCGCTCGAACATGAGCGCACCCTTGGCGCACGCGATCTGAATTGGTGCGGTGCTACTCGGATCCTCATGCGTTGACCAGCCGATGGCTTTGCCGGGATAGCGCCGTCGGAATGTCTCGATATTGTTCAGATGGCATTGCGCGTCGGGCGTCGGGTAGATCGATACGCAGTGCATAATCGCGAAGTCGACGCCGCGATGCTCGAAAAAGCTGACGAGATTATCGACCTGATCCTGCAGCAGGCCGCCTGTCGATGCGATGACAGGCAGGCCAGTGCGGGCAACCGCTTCGAGCAGGGGCCAGTCGGTCGCCGAGCAACTCGCGACTTTTATGATGTCGAATCCCATGGCGGCGATGATCGATACCGATTCCTCGTCGAACGGCGTGCACATGGTCATCATGCCCTGGACGCGCGCTTCCTCGAACATGCGCTCATAAGCGTCGCGTCCAAGCCGCGTCGTCTGGAAGCGTTCGATGTGCATCGCCTTGCTGCCGCTTTTGTGCTCGGGATGGATGAACGTGTCGAGCTGGCGGAACTGAAACTTGAGGGCTGCGCGAACGCCGTGCCTGCGCACGACTTCACCATGCGCGCGCACGACGTTGAGCCCGTGCTCAATATCCCCTTGGTGGTTGTTCGCGAGATCGAGAACAAACAGGTTGGCGAAATCGAATGCTGCGTTCGTGGTCTTGGGTGGGAGCATAATTGTCCTCGTTTTTGGCACGCGGCGACGAGCCGTATCTCGGCTGTGCCTGTTAACTGAATTTCGTGGGGTCAGGCCGGCTGCAACGCGGCCGGCGTCCAGCCTGCGGAATAGTCGATGCGAACAGTGCGGCGGCGCGCGGCCGACAGATGCGCGGCGGCGACCACGAGCATAGTATCCAGACCGCGTGAAAGCGAGAGATCGGCCGGAACGTCGCCGGCTTCTAGAGCCTGTTCGATATGAGTGAGTTCGCGGATGAAATCGTCAGGGCGCGTCTTCTCGAAGCGCTCGGTTTGGGCATCCGCATCGTCTGCCTTGACGATCACGGCGTCGCAGCCGGGTTGGAAGCCGCAATGCCACTCGATATAACCGCGATCGCCCTGCAGCCGCGCCCATTTGCGCGGCGGCTGGGTGACGACATCTTGCACGGTGCGGCCAACCAGACCGTTCTCAGTTTCGAGATTGAGTAGGCACAGGCGGTCGTAGTCGACTTTTCCGTCGCTGACGTAATCGAGCGTCGCCGTTACAGCGGCGACCCGGCCGGCACCGGCGGCATGCGACAGATGCTGCCACAGATTGATGGCGTGCGAATGTTCCCCACTTGCCCCGCCGCCGCGCTGCCAGTAGCCGAGATAGCTGTCATGCGGGCCGTCGAGCCAGGGATGCGCGGCAAAAATGCCGCCCCAATATTCGCGAAATTCGACATCGAGCGTCGACAGCGTGCCGGCGGTGCCGGCGTTGAGAGCGTCAACAGTCGCTGCTGCTGCAGCACCGACGACGTGATCGTAGCCTACAAAAACGCTAATTCCGGCCTTTTGTGCAGCGTCGAAGAACGCCTGCGCATTCTCAAGATCGGGCCGACAGACCGGCTTTTCGATGAGAATAGCGCGGGGCATTTCGGCGATTGCTTGCATTGCCAGATCGATGTGGTGGTCCGGCGGTGTGCCGATGATGACAAGGTCGAACCCGCCGCGTGGCGCCTTGTCAGCCTCGTACAGGCTGATTGCCGTGTCGAAAGCGCCATAGCGGCCCGGGTAGATTTCGGTTCGGGTGCGCTCAAGCGCTGTCGGGTCGACGTCGCACAGGACGACGTCCCAACCGAGGCGACGCGAGGCGTTCGAGAGGTGGTTGCCGATTGATCCGGCGCCGAGGATTTTGACTTTCATGTTGCTTTTCTTGTCAGAGCTTGCCGACCGCCGCGTCAAACCAGCGCAACGGTCTCGTCAGCGGCCGGGGCTGCAGTTGTGGAGGAAATGTCGCCAAGTTCGATGAAATGCCGGTAAAGCGCGCAATTTTGCATTAAATTATCATGGGTGTCGAAATCGACCACCTTGCCATTTTCGAGCACCAGTATACGGTCGCAAGTGCGCACCGTCGACAGCCGATGCGCTATGATCAGAATAGTTTTATGGCGCGGAATGTCGCGCAACGCTCTTGAGATCGCGTGTTCACTTTCCGCATCGAGCGAACTTGTCGCCTCGTCGAACACGAGGAAGGATGGATCACGAAAAAGCGCGCGGGCGATCGCCACGCGCTGTCGCTGGCCACCGGACAGGCGGACGCCGTGATCGCCCAGATACGTGTCAAGGCTGTCGGGCAGTTCGGTCTCGACGAACCGGCGCAATTGCGCCGTTTCCAGCGCCTCGAGGATTCTGGTGTCATCGTGTGCCGACATCGCGGCTTCCAGTGCCACGTTGAAGCGTAGCGTTTCATCCGCCATGAACGGATGTTGCGGGACATAGCCGAGTTGCCGGTGCCAGTACGGGGCGTTTGCCGCCGTCAGCGTGACATCATCGATTGTAACGCGACCCGATGTCGGGGCCAGCAGGCCGGTGAGGATGTCGATCATCGTTGTTTTGCCGGCGCCAGACGGGCCGACTACACCGATCCGCATGCCTGTCTCGATGGTAAAGCTGACGTCTTTCACCGCGGCGAGGTCGGTCTCCGGATATCCATAACCGACATGATCGAAGGTCAGGCGCTGCCAGCCCTGAAACATCTGTGCGCTGGTACTGGCGCCAGGCTCCGGCGCCGGATGCGCGAAAGCGGCGAGTTCCGCCTCGATGCCGGTGACGTTTTCGATTGAGGAGACGGCGCTGTGGACTGCATTCACCGCGCCGGATACCTGGTTGAAGACTGGCACCATGCGTATTATGGCGACGCCGTAAATGGCGAGAACGCTGATGACGTTGGTGCGCAGTTCGGCGTTGAAGGCGACGAAGATGCCGACTGCCACGAGCATCGTGGCGATCGCTATTTCGATGGTGTAGTTCGGTACCGGCTGAAGCGTCGCCAGCTGGGCATTGCGGCGAGTGAAGCGGTGATGCGACTCGGAATACTGGTCGACGAAGAAGCTGCCGCGGCTGTTGATGCGGATGTCCTTGAATCCGTTCAGCGCGTGTAGCAGGGTTTTGACTGAATCGTCATTGCCCATCTGCTTTTGACGCGAAAGGCGCCAGATGTGCGGCTTGACGATACCGAGCATGATTGCCGCAAGAATTGCGCCGGTGCAGGCCAGCGCGAATCCGAATATCGGGTTCACCGTGACCAGTAGCGTCAAGACCGATGCCAGCAGAATGGCGCTGCCGATGAGGGTGAGTAGACTCTTGAGCCCAGCCCGCGCCCAGGAAGTGACATACGCCATCACCGAGTTCATCAGGTGGCTGGTGTTGCGCCGCAGGAACCATTCATAGGGGGCGTCCATGCAGCGGCGCAGCAGGTCGGTCGACACGCGCGATTCAACGCGCGCGATCAGCCGGTTGAGGTACCAGTTGTAGAGCAGGTCGAAAACGTTTTTGAGGACGAAGGCGATCAGCAGCGCAATCGAGCAGACAACCAGCAGGGTTTCGTAGGTCGGATCGCCAAGGAAGGCCCGGACCGGCACCAGCCTTTCGCTCTGCTGAACCGCTTGGGGATCGAGCATCAGGCCGATAAAGGGTATCAGCAATGCGAGCGAGAATGTCTGCAGCGCGCTGTTGATCACCATACCAACGGCGAGAACCCCAATGCGCCGGCGTTCCTCGCGATCGAGCAGGCGCCAGCTGAGGATGGCAATGCGCCGGAGCGTCAGCTGCAGGTCGTGTTCGTCGGTGCTCATGTTCTGGCTCCGGTAACCGCGCTTTCGAACAGCGTGCCGGCCTTGATGTGTTGGGTGATCACGTCGATCGAACGCACATGCTGCGCCGCAAAATCCGGGTCGATGGCCGGTGGCGGGGGCGCCGAGAGCCAGGCCGCGAGTTCGTCGACATTGCGCACGATACTGATGCCGAAATCACTTTCGTGCAGGCAGAAATAGGATTCGTCGGCGCCAGGGGGCTGGATCGAGGCGACGGGGATCCCCGCCATGGCGAATTCGATTAGCATCATCGACGAGATGCCGATTGCCATACGGGTCGACAGCGCACAGGCCCATGAGGGTTCGTCGTCGAGGCGCACGCCGCAGTCGCGAAAATCATAGGCGAACCGTCGCCAGCCTTCGGAATCGTCCTGCGGGTGCGGACGCAGGATCAGTGGCGCGTCGCAGGCGGATTGCTGCATCGCGCTGATCATCATCTCGGCGATCGAGAACTCGTGGATGCCAGCACTGGGAAACAGGGCGGCGATGGGCTCGGAGATGAAGCGGATGTTCTCCCGGCCGGTTTCGCCGGCCCGGCCCCGACCTATGAGATGTGCGAAATGCGGACTCCCGACAATCGTCGTTTTCACCGCGCCGCCGAATTCGGCGTCAACTTCCTCTGCCATGCGCGCGTCGAGCACGAGCAGATGGTCAAGACAGAGATTGCCTTTTTCATCGGTCAGGCGGCGCCGGTACTCGGTCCACATATCGCACATGACAGCGCTGGGAATGCCCCGGTCGCGCGCCATTGCCCAGGCCGTCTTTTCCATCTTGCTGATCGCGCTCGTTCCGGTCAGCACGAGATCCCAGGGTTTGCTGTCGAGGACCGCGCCGAGCTGGTCGTTCGAAAAGGTCCAGGCGTTGCGGCCTAAAAACATCTCGCCCGAGCCGTGCATTGGCTGTGCGGTGGCAGCGGCGGGCAGCGGTGTCTCGATCGTCGCACCGAATGCCGCGCGGGCCATGCTGGCGACCTCGTGCTGGATTGCCGGCGTGCTCAGAAACGTCGCATTGATCCCGCAGGGCATTTCACGCCAGTGCGTCAGTAGCGGAACGAGCAGGTTCACGCCGCCGCGGTCATGCCCGACGAGCAGGATATTCTTCTCGGAATTCATTGAATCCATCGGGCTCAGGCGATCTCAGCCAGTTCTTCCCGGTGCGTCCCGACGTCGAGGTCGAGTGTGATCAGGTCAGCTTCGACGAGACGACGCAGTGGCTCGATGATTGTCCAGACCGGCACCTTCAAGCGGTCGGCGATCTCGATCAGATCGTGATCGCCATCGGCAAAGCTCAGAATGTTGAGCAACTTGATGTGGAAGTCCTCGATATTCACCGAAACATATTGCGAATAGAGCCCGCGCTTGCCGAGTTGCGGCTCGCAAAAAGGATTGGTGCGCAGCGGCTTGCAGTTCAGCTCATGCGACTGAACGATACGCAGATAGCCTTCGAGGCTGCCCTGCATGCCTACTTCACTGACGAAATCGAGATTGTCGAGTGAGGTGTGATACTCGGCGAACTCGCTGTAGCGCGACCGCATCAACGAGCCAACCGGTAGATTGAGGCCGGGCGAGCAATATTGCCGTTCGTCGCTGCCGACGGGGTCGAACTCGAGGATGTTGCAGACGCGCTTACGGGTAGATGCGACATGGCGCACAGCGTGTTCGGCGATCCTGTCGGCAGCCGTATCGGCGCGCTTGGAGCGGACATAGGTGAACGGTCCGTCATCGCCAACGCAGGTGACGACATGTCCGGCCTTCATGTGCTCGGTCAACTGCCCGGCGTGGCGCGACAGGAACGCGATGACACCGATCGTTTCCGGTGCGAAGACGGCGCGATAGCTATAGCGATGCGATGGCAGTCCGGCGACGAGCTTCATCATATGCGCCAGCAGGATGATACCGGACAGCTGGTCGTTCGCCAGCGACGGGTGGCAAATGTAGGTGGAGAAAAAAATCTCCGCCGAGCTGTCGCCCTTTATCGTGCTCTGGCCGAAATCGAGCACGCCCGGCTCGAGTGTGCTGTCGATCTTAACCTCGTAGCGGTCCTCAGTCAGGCTCTCGCGCTGCTTGTGGGTCAGGCAGAACCCCCATGCCTCGTTGTAGTAGCTTGCGCGATAGGGAATGGCGTCCGGCTGGTCGGGCAGCGAATGTAGATGCGGCTGCAACTCGGCGAGGCTCATCGTTGCATCGACCGGCAGGCTGTAGCTGACAACGTGCAGGTTGGTCTCATTGAAATCGAGGATGCGCTCGCCCTTCGAGTTTTTCACGTAGGCGTCGCGAATATTCCACTCGCGTGGCACTTCCCAGTCGAAACAGATCGTTCCGGTCGGCATCTGTTCGCGCGCGAGCGGGATCATCGCACCGACGGCGTCGAGCGTCGCACGGACGCCTGTGCCGGTTAGACTGCGGCACAGCGGAAACAGTTCTTCCATCATCGGCATTAAGCGCGGCAGGCCGTCAGCGATCAGGGCGTCGATCGCGCTGGCGGTACGGAAATAGTTTTCGGTTGAACTCATGGGTGGCTATCGGTCCTAGAGGATGATGTAATCGTCGGTGTGCCGCGGCACCGTAACGTCCACACTGGCGCGGTTCTCCGCAATGAACTCATTCGTCGGCATTGACGTCACATATTTCATGTAAGCGACGGTCGTGATGTCGTTGTTGGCGCCGGCGGTAAAGAAGATCGCGATCTTGGTGGCCTGGCCGGGCGGGGTTGCCTGACGTTGCGGGCTGGCCATGTGATACAGCCGCATGTCCCAGATCAGCGCGTCGCCGGCCCGCGTCGGTACATCGATCTGCTCCGGGTGCTCGCGAAACGGTCGGTCCCAGTCGAATATCCGGCCCCGGGACAGGCGCTTGACGATCTGGCGTGCCCGCGAATTCCTGAATGTCTTGCGAAACTCCGCCTTGGCGCGCGTCAGTTCGACATATTGGTCGGGCTGACGGTGTGTGCTGCCGACGAGCCGCAAGCCGCCGCCATACTCATTGTTGTCCTGCAGATAGATGGCGCAGGTGACCATGCGGAATTGCGGGTCCTTGTGAAAAGTTTCGCCGTTCATCTCGGCGCCTGTGGTGTCGGAGTGGAACAGGCCGAAACGGTGATGTTCGGCCGATGAATGCGGCGGCACGACGAACGGCTTGCCGAGGATCGTCTGAAGCGCATCGCGCAATTTAGGGCGTTCGAGCAGGTCGATGTATTGTGGATAAAATAGGACGGCGTCCGGCAGGACATTCGTCTTGTGTTTTTCGAACTCGGCAAGCATCAGTGTTCGCAACGATTGCACTGTCTCGGAATCAATCACGTCGCGGACAAGGACATAACCGAGTTCGTCGAATTGCGTGATGTCCATATTGGCGGTCGGTTGGGTTGACATCGATTGCGTCTTTCGTTGCCGTTCGGTCGGTAGGAGTCTAGCTGCGCAGGCCGCGGGAGACGAGTTCGGCCAGTTCGCCGATGGTCTCCGCCGAGAGCGCAGCTTCGTCGTTCAGGCGCACGCCAAAGGCTTTCTCCAGGCTGGCGAGCACCTGTATGTGGCCGAGCGAGTCCCAGCCTGGCGTATCGTCGCGGCCGGTTTGCGCGGTCACCGTCGGTGGATCGAGTGTGAACAGGCCGGCAACGATTTCACGGATGCGGGGAACGATCGCACTGGCGGAAATTCCGGCACCGGACTGCCGTGTTTCATATTCCTCGACCAGCTTGTCGCGCAGCACCTTGCCCATCTTGTTCGTCGGCAAGGTGTCGATCTGGAGGATTTCGGTAGGCACCTTGAAGGACGCTATCTTCTGGCGCAGAGCGCCAACAAGCGCGACCGTATCGAGCGTCTGTTCGCCGGTGACGAAGCCGACTGTCCGTCGTCATATAAATTGGGACAATCAGCGGCCTGATTTAAAGGAGGATCTGGCTCATCTGGTTTAAGATATTAAGCGGCGTATTTGCGGTATTGCAAGCGCCGGGTTTCTATCGTCTTCC